>ERZ778496.104-NODE-104-length-96771-cov-21.715735_pt1 | contig 96771 bp, 95 predicted proteins | sample MGYA00433099_ERZ778496 | MGnify/ENA primary metagenome ERZ778496 (study PRJEB29527, sample SAMN07138962) | mouse gut metagenome | material: feces | host: mouse | place: China:Nanjing | collected 2016-01-25 ...
CCTTGACTGCAAGACTTCCGCACCACAATGGCCAGCACGAGAAGTCCAGGTCGGCACCTCTCAGGTCGGCACTTCTCAGCTTGGCTCCTCTCAGGTTGGCTCTTACACCATCGTCTTCATTATTTATCCATTTCTTATGTGCTTCTATTCTGTAATTCTTCTTGCTTCGTCCTTTACCCTCCCTTTTGTTTTCTCTAATCCAATATTCCACTGCATATAAGCAGATTACTGTCACCGCATACAGCAGCACCGCGTATGGCTCCACCCCGTAAATGGCTAATACGGTTAGGGCTGCTATGGTTGCATTCTTCATCTTCCACCTCTTCCCACCGCTACGCAGTCTTTTCTTTGTCTAAATCTTTAGTATCTGTTATTTTGGCTTTCTCTTGCCTCTGACGGTAAATTTCCAACAGTGCATTTGTAAAGCGCTGTTCGTAACCTTCTGTGAATGTAACAACACATTCAATTTCTCTCTGCTTTCTTGCCATTTTTCTTCCTCCTTATCCTACTTTCTTATCATCTGTTTCAGCCAGTTTCTTTTTCCACTTCCGATTCATGTAAGCCATGCTGTCTGCTTTTTCAACAAGAATCTCTTTGTCCTCCTCATCCATGTGCGGGAGAACTTCTGCGAGTTTTTCAAGGATCTCTTTTTCGCGTTCTGACATTTTATCGCCTCCTCTTATTTTGTTGATAAACCAAATATATCACCATATTTATTGTTTGTCAACATATTTTTTTAAAGAATTTTCAATTCTTTTGTTGACTAACCAAACAATTAATGATATACTGTTTGACATAAGGAGGTGATAAGTATTGGACATAAATGAACGTGTGCGAATCCTTAGAGAGAATTTACATATGTCGCGGAGGGTTTTTGGCGAAAAACTAGGTGTTAGTGGAGATGTAATAAGTAATATAGAATACAACAGATTAAAGCGTCCAGATCAAAAAGAACCGCTATACCAGTTAATATGCGAAAAATTTGAAGTAAATGAAGAATGGCTTCGCACAGGAAACGGTGAGATGTACATACAAAGAACGCGTACAGAAAAAATCACTGATTTTGCAGCAGATATATTGAAAGATGAAGAAGATTCTTTTAGAAGACGCCTAGTAGAAGCTTTAGCTGAATTAGATGTGGAAGAATGGGAGTTGCTGGAGAAGATAGCTGAAAAAGCTGTGAAAAAGAGAAAAGCTAGGCAAAATGCCTAGCTTAACAATCTCCTTACAAACCGTGCTATAATCTCCAACATATCGTAGTTTGTAGCATTGGTAATTAATGTAATGATTTCATTTTTAAGTTCTTCCATATGTAGTACCTCCCTCTCGGATAATGCAGTGGGAACATATATTCTGATTAGAGTATACAACAACGATAGAAGGATTTCAAGAACATATGTTCTGCAATTAATAGTATTATACTATTTATCCGAATTGGAGGCTACAAAAATTTCGCTTTTTCGACATTTGTCCGGTCAACCGGACACTTATTTATAGGGAGATTCAAAAAGATCTGTAATATGGACATTTAACCCCTTTGCCAACTTCTCCAGGGTGTCCAGCCGCGGGATGGCACCATTGCAAATATCTGATACCGTGGAATGTGAAACACCTGTAAGGATAGACACTTGCCTGACAGTAAGATTTTTAGAGTACATAATTTCCTGTAATAATATTTTCATATTAACACCTACCTTTTTTGTGTTAATATGTGTAGATATATTTATTTTATAATGGTAATATATGGTTAAAACGCTACGGTGTTTTAATAAATAACACTCAGGAGGAAAAAGATATGGAAACTAGTAATAAGAGAGGGCTTGCCATAGCGTCTATGGTATTGGGAATAATTGGACTTGTACTTGCCTGTTTATCAATTGGGTTGTTCCCGGCAATAATCGGCCTTGCATTGGGAATCGGCTCATTAGCGACGCATCGTGGAGGGCACGGAATGGCTATTGCCGGGGTGGTCACATCCGCCATTGCAGTGGCTATAGCAGTAATTATTTTAATCATGGGTGCTGGAGTATCTGAAGCATTAGATGCAGAGACCAACAAAAAATTAAATAAAGGCGGGGCTTCTGTTACATCTGCGGATACAGAAGACAAAGAAGAAAATAAAACTGATTCAAAATCAGATGATAATAAAGCTGCTGAAGATGATGGTGTAATCAATTTTTCTACTGACACCTTTGCGGTAAAGCTTACCGGATATGAAACCAGTACAGACTACGAGGGTGCGCCTTGTTTATTAGTGTACTATGATTACACTAATAATGGTGAGGACAATTCAAGTGCCATGACAGATTGTTACTTCAAGGCATTCCAAGGTGGCGTCGAATGTGATAGCGCAATTATATCCGAATCAAACGACGCAATGGATAATTATATGAAGGAAATACAGCCAGGCACGACAGTAAATGTCTGTGAAGCCTTTAAAATTAGCGGGCCTTCAGATGTAACTATTCAGGCATCCGAACTTATAAGCCTTAGTGACGATAAAGATACGCAGATAATAAAATTACAATAAAATTAAAAACCGGCCCCTGCGCCAACAGGAACCGGCCTTTGTTAGCCCATCAACAATGTATGATAAGCCTTATCTGAACAAATATAGTTTATCATACATCCCAGCAAATGAACAGGGTGTATTTTTTATGCCCTTTTAGGAGAGATGTTATGAAAAGATGTGCGTGTTACACAAGAAAATCAATATTTTCTGATAAATCGGAAAGCACAAAAAACCAAGCACGTATGTGCAAAGATTACATTGACTGCCATTACTCTGAACCATGTACATATATCATCTATGAAGATGAAGGAAAAACCGGTGCCAATACAGACCGACCAGAACTTCGCAGATTAATGGATGATATACGAAATGATAGTATTGATACATTAATCGTCTATCAATTAGACCGATTATCACGTGATGTAAAAGACTTCTCAAATATTTATGCGGAACTTGAAGAACATCATGTACAATTTGTGTCCATCAAAGAAAACATAGATACAAGTACGCCCATAGGTAAAGCCATGATGTATATAGCCGTGGTATTTGCTCAAATGGAGCGAGAAACAATAGCTGATCGGGTATATGACAATATGGTCGGGTTATCCGGAAGTGGTTGGTGGGTCGGCGGAAATCCCCCAGTGGGTTATCGAAGAAAGCGCATAGAAACCCCAGACGGTAAAAAACATGTAACAATTGAGCCTGTACCGGATCAGATAGAATATATCAAGTCAATGCATAAAACATTTCAGAAGAACAATTTCTCATTAAATGGATTTCAGACTTATCTTAAGTCTAATAATTTTCTTACACTGAACGGTAAATTTTTTTCAAGTAGTCAGCTCTATAAAATATTAACAATCCCTTATTGTGTCCAAGCCACCCAAAGGGTATACGATTACTTTGCAGAAAGAGGCTGCATAATGAATCCCCAGTGCCCACGGGAATTATGGGACGGTAAGCATGGCGTCATGGTTTATGGGAGATCCACTGAGCGCAATCATAAACATGAGCTTAACCCTCCTGAAAAATGGCGAGTTTGTATCGGTAAACACGATGCGTTTATTGATGATGAGACTTGGCTAAGAACACAAGAAAAGTTCCGAAAAAATGTATTTGACAAAAAGATGAAATATGATACCCCGCTTCTTAAAGGTATTGTAAGATGTAAGTGCGGAACACTTATGTCAGTAGCGCGTAAAAAGAAAACCAATGGTATTTCCTCCTATTACTACTGTGTAAAAAGAACGCGTCAGGGGGCTGATTACTGTGATATGAGCCAAATTAATATTGATACGTTAGATGCGAATGTATTGGAAATTTTTAAGGAAATTGAAATAGATAATTCAATTATTAATAAGTACGCATCAATGGCAAAGAAAATCAACTATACAGTAAAAAAGAAATCAATTACTAAACGTATCCAGCAGGAAAATGAAAAGATACATAATCTGGCAGGGACATTGTCCGAATATAAGAGTTCACTAGCAGCAAAATACATTATCGAGGAAATCAATGAACATGATGCTATCCTCACTCAGTTAAACCGTGATTTGCTTGAAATACAGCTTACTGAAAGAAGACAGGAGAAAGAACAGGGTACTCTTGCAGATAAAATTGTTATGATCTCTGAATTTGTTCGTAGTATTAATATTCTAACCGCCGAAGAGAAGAATGCGCTTGCAAAAAAGTGCATTAAAAGTTGTACCTGGGATGGGAAAAAGCTTTTTATTACATTTTAGTTCATGTTTTTATTTCGCGTCTATCCGGCCGCATCCTCAAAGCAGTCTTTAACAAGTCAGACATGGTGATCTCCTGCGACTCTTCTATATTGGCTGCCCTGCACTCCAGCCTCACCAGATTGGGAATCCCCTGTATCTGAAGCTCTGCGTTATCCTCTATGGTTATGATTCTCTCATCCTCAGGAATGAACGCGGACAATGCGTTCAGCAAGGTGGTCTTGCCCGCCCCGGTCCCTCCTCCGATGAGGATGGTGTACTTGGCGCGCACCAGAGGGAGCAGCAGTCCAAGCGCTTCCTCCGTCACACTCCCTAAGGAGAGCAGCCGCTCTATGGTGACCGGTTCTTTTGGGAATTGGCGTATGGTGAGAATGGGGCCGTTCAGTGCCGCAGGTGCTATGACGGCATTGACCCTGGAACCATTCTCCAGTCTGGCATCTACAATGGGATGCAGGGTATTGATCACCCGGTTGCATTTTCCGGCGATCTGCTGGATCACATCATCCAGCTTTTCCGGGGATGTAAAATGCTTTTCCCAGAGGGAGATCCTGCCCTCCCGCTCCACAAAAATATGCTGCCACCCATTTACCATGATCTCCGTAACGCAGGAATCCTCCAAAAGCTCCTGCAGCACATCCAATTTGCGGATGGAACTAAATAATTCCCGGCGCAGCGCGCTTTTCTGCCCCAGATTCAGTCCAAGTCTTCTTCCCTCCGCCATAAGCAGACGGTCAATAAGCTCCATCACCTCCTCATCCGTACTCTCCCACATACTGTCCAGCCGTTCCATCAGGCTGTTCCTAAGTTCTGAAAATACCTCCATCCTGCACCAGCTTTCTCACATAATCCCCAAATCTGCCCACCGTAAGGCACTCCGGCCACGGCATCTCCCCCTGGGGAGTCACTGACGGAAGCATAAGCTTCTCCGTCTTTTTCAACACATCTTCCCGCCCCGTACTTCCAAGCCAGGCCTCATACTGCGCCAGCTTTGCCTCTGAAACCCTGTCTTGGCAGACAGGCATATATATCTTGCTGCATGCATCAAACAGTTCTGACGCCTGGGTGATTCCCCCACCAAGATCCAGAATGATCACCTGATACCCACTGTAAAGCCTGAGTTCCTCCAACAGTCCGCTCCATTCCTCCCCGGTAATCTGATCCACATCCTCCGGCGTAATGACCGGGGGCACATACGAAAGCCCTCCGGCCTCGCGCACCATAGCGGCAAGCTGCACTGCCGGCTGTCCTTTTTTTTGCCGGATATAGTAAAACAGATCTCCCAGATTCCTCTCAAACCCGCAGGAAAATAATTGCTCAAAACCGGAATACGGTTCCAGGTTTAAAAAAAGCACAGAATACCTTCTCGCAAGGAACTGCCCCAGCGCCAGCGCAAGGGAAGTCTTCCCCACACGTCCCAGGGGGGAATAGACTCCCAGAACATGCATCGCCCTTTGGGCAGCAGCACCCCTCCCCTCTGCCCGGGCTTCTTCCCCGTAGAGGGCGGTCACCTCCTGCATGATCTTTTCGCAGGACTGGTATTTCAGCACAGCGGGAAGCTCTGCCGGCACTGTGCCTTTCTCCTCGTCTAAAACCACAAGTTTTTTCACAGGCAGACCGCTGATTGCAGGACACATGGTTCCTTCTGCCACCAGCAGCAGCTCCACAGGATTCGTATGTACATAATCGCAGACTTTATCCACCCCTGTAAAAGCTATAAACTCAAAAGGGTAATGTCCCTTTCTCTCCAGCCATGCGGTGAATCTGCAGGCATATGATGCCTCCTCATCACAGACTGCCAACACTTTTTTTCTCAACAAAAACCTCCCGCATACAGCATGATCCCCAGAAGTATAGGCACGGTAAAATGCAGATTCTCCGCCTGTGCCCCCTGTTTCCCATAGGGAACAGGACAATGCTTCTCTTTACAGACTTTCAGATAATGGAAAAAATAAGAAAAACGTTCCCGCAGATTCCCGCAGGAAATAAGAAATGCCAAAGAAAGTACAGCGCCCAGAATAAAGGCGCAGAACATCCCTTTCAGGATACCGGAAACACCCAGGATTCCGCCAAGTACAGCCATAAGCTTAATATCACCTGCTCCCATCATACGAAAACAGAACAGCGGAAACAGCAGCAGCAGCGGCAAAAACACACCTCCCAAAAACAGCGGTATCCCTCCCGCGCCGTGTGACAGCCCCTGGCACCCGGCGCCTGCCGCAAGCCCCAGGAGGATCCATTTGTTAGGCACCTTTTCCAGAAACAGATCGGTGCAGACCGCCCCGATGGAAAAAAACAATGCCATGCCTGTGGCTAAAGACATAAAAACACCCCTTTTCACTCTTTACTTTTAAAAACCCCCGCCCGGCATCACTGCTGAACCTCACATACCTCACCCCCCGCAGAGGTAAGGCCGTCTTTGTTCTGTTACGAAATCTACATGGAATTCATTTGCCGAACGGCTGATCAAAAACAGAAATGCCAACTTCTAAGTGTGAGATGCAAACTTAAAGTGGCTGCAGCAGTCTTGCTGCTGTTGAAGATGATTATATACTTCCAGGCACGACTTGTCCATAGAAAAAATGACCAAAACGTCTTTTTGGCAACCCTTCACAAAATTACTATTTGCAATAACGGTCATTTTCAGTTAAAATAGTATATTATACAATCAGATGGCCTGAAAATGGTTATATGCCGAAGGAGAATCGCTATGGGTATCATTGTATTTTTAGGAGACAGCATTACCGATGCCGGCAGAATGACATCTGACAATCCTCTGGGTGATGGATATGTCAGCGAATTCGCGGCCTATATTACCGGAACCAACCCCAACTGGCGGGTTTTGAATAAAGGTGTGGACGGCAATATCACGGAGCGGATTGCCGGAGTTCTGCAGAGGGATTGTATTTCTTATCATCCGGATTACGTGAGTATTCTGGTGGGCATCAACGATGTGGGGCTTATTGTACAGGCTGACGTCTCGGAACAGGAAAAGCTTTATATGCTGGAGGACAGCATCCGCGCATATCATGAGATGCTTTTTGACCTATCCAGAGAAACCACAGCAGCAGTCATTACACTGGAACCGTTTCTTTTCCCGAAACAGGGAACGTATGACGACTGGGTGCCCTGGCAGCACAAAATGTCCAAAAATATCCGTAAGCTTGCCAGAAACTACAGTGCTCACTTTATTCCTCTGCAGAAGCCTCTGGAACAGCAGATTGAGAAGCACGGCTATGACGCCATCACCACGGACGGCATCCACCTGACCAGACTGGGACAAAAAATCCTGGCAGATATTGTCAGGAATGCTTTTCAGTTATAAAGAACTGTCGCGGAATGTTGAAACCCCTTTTAAACAGGTGCTTCACCATTCCGCAACAGTTCTCTTTTTTTACCCTTTTACAGTAAAAGCAGCAAAAGCGGCATGGGCCGCCCGCGCCAGATCCACAGGGTTCACCTTAATAGTTGAACCGATCCTTCCCCCGCTCACATAAATCCCGCTGTATTTCTCAGCGCTCTCCTGGATGATGGTCTTATACTGCTTTTTCATGCCAAGAGGACTACACCCGCCTCTCACATATCCGGTCACTGCCGTGATATCTTTTACATGGATCATCTCAATGGATTTTTCACCCAGCACCCTGGCTGCGGCTTTTAAGTCCACCTCCTCTGCAATAGGGAGGACCAGAACATAGTATTCCTTACTCTTTCCCCGGGCTACCAGCGTTTTAAAAGACTGCTCCACCGGAGCCCCTGTCTTCTCTGCCGTGTGCAGGCCGTCTATGAATTCATCACACGCATAGGTGATGGTCTCATAGGGAATCTTATTTTTATCCAGGATCCTCATGGCATTTGTCTTCACTTCTTTGTCCTTGTTTTTTGCCATTCTATCACCTTCCTACATCTCTGATCTCTTCATGTACCGTTTAAACAGAATCACTGCTGCTGCCGCTGCAATGGCCTCCGCCAGAGGGAAAGTCACCCACACGCCGTATATGCCCCATATTCTGCAGAACAAAGCAGACAGCGGCACAATGATCACAAGCTGTCTCAGTATGGAGATCAGAAGGGAGTGCAGTCCCTGTCCCAGTGCCTCAAAAGAGCCGGAGAGTACGCATCCTACAGTGGACACCACAAAACCAAGGCTGATAATGCGCAGCATGGGAACCCCCAGCCGCATCATTTCATCCCCTGCATCAAACAGCTTCATGATCCATTCCGGACACGCCAGAAAGAGTACAGTCCCCAGAAACATAATGGCACCAGCCACCTGAAGGCTGCTTTTCAGTGTCTCCATCATTCTCTTCCTGCTGCCTGCCCCGTAATTGTAGCTCATAATGGGCCGCATTCCCTGTACCACCCCGTTGGCCGGCATATATACAAAGGACTGGATCTTAATGTACAGCCCAAAAGCCGCAATAGCAGTCCCTGAAAAGGCGGCCAGTATGGAGTTCAAGGCACCTACCAGCAGGGAGGGCATGGAAATCATAATGGCAGAGGGGATACCCACCATATAAATCTTTTTTACAATTTCCCAGTCAAAGCGAAAACCGTGAAAGTCCAGTTTTACCTGGGTGCATTTCTTCAGATAGCAGACCATAGCTATGATCCCCGCTGTGATCTGTGCCGTGACAGTAGCCACCGCTGCCCCTTTCACTCCCATAGCAGGGAATCCCAGCAGTCCGAAGATCATGATGGGGTCCAGAATAATATTCAGAACCGCACCGATGGCCTGGAAGAACATGGGGAGTACCATATTGCCCACGGACTGAAAGATTTTCTCTGCAAAGAGGTGGTACATGCTGCCAAAAGAAAAGCAAAGCACAATACTGGCGTACTCACAACTCATTTTATAAATCTGCGCATCCTGGGTAAACATGCCTATAAAGGGTTTTACCAGCAGAAGGCCAACCAGTATGAAGAGGATACTGTGCACGGCCGTCAGTATCATACCATGAGCTGCCGCTGCCTCTGTCTCTTTTACATTTTTTGCCCCCAAAGCCCTGGCAACGCAGGCATTCAGACCAATGCCAAAGCCCACGGACACTGCCAGGATCAAATTCTGGAGGGGATAGGCCAGGGAAACTGCTGTCAGGGCATTTTCACTGACCCTTGCAACATACATGCTGTCCACAATATTGTAAAGTGCCTGTATCATCATGGACACCATGGGTGGTATGGACATGGAAACAAGAAGCGGAAGCACCTTTTTTGTCCCCATGATATTTTCTGTCTGTTTCATATTTTGTCATTCCTCTGCTTTAGTCATACATTGTAGTTGAAAGATAGTGGTCTCCTGTGTCCGGAAGAAGGGTTACTATGTTTTTACCCTTATTTTCCGGACGCCGGGCCAATTGAGCCGCTGCCCACACAGCCGCTCCGGAGGAGATCCCAACAAGGATCCCTTCACATTTGGCTATATCATTTCCTGTTTTATAGGCATCCTCTGTGGTGACACAGATAATCTCATCATAAATATCCCTGTCCAGAATACCGGGAATGAAATTGGCCCCGATTCCCTGAATACCGTGTGCTCCTGCCTGACCTCCTGATAATAGAGGAGATTCCGCAGGTTCCACTGCCACGATCCGAATACCGGGGTTTTGTTTTTTCAAATATCTGCCTGTACCCGTCAGCGTTCCCCCTGTTCCCACTGTGGCAACAAAAATATCTACCCTGCCGTCTGTGTCCCTGTAAATCTCAGGGCCTGTGGCAGTTTCATGTGCCTCCGGGTTAGCTTCATTGTCAAACTGCCCCATAATGACCGAACCGGGTATGGTGCGCTTAAGTTCTTCTGCTTTCTCTATGCTGCCCTGCATCCCTTTTTTCCCGTCCGTAAGAACCACCTCCGCCCCATAGGCGCGAAGCAGTTTCTGCCGCTCCACACTCATGGTCTCAGGCATGGTGAGAATGGCATGATAACCCTTGGCAGCCGCCACGGAAGCAATGCCGATCCCTGTATTTCCGGAAGTAGGCTCTATAATTGTGGCTCCAGGCTTTAGCTTTCCTTCCTGCTCTGCTTTCTCGATCATGCGAAGGCCCACCCGGTCCTTGGCGCTGCCTGCCGGGTTGAAATACTCCAGTTTTGCTATAACATGCGCTGGCAGCCCATATTTCTTTTCGTAATTACACAGCTCCAAAAGCGGCGTATTGCCGATAAGCTGTGAAGCGCTTTTCTTAATATTTTCCATATACTATACACTCCTTAAAATTTTTCCGTTTCTCTCTTGTCAGGTAAAAGCATAGACTATGGCTGTTTTGTTTGTCAATGCATTTTCCCATATTTTCCGCACATACTATTACTACAAAAAACGCAGAAAGGAAACTTGCGAAATGAAAGATATCACCGAATCAAATGAATATAAAAATTCTGAAAACTGCCACAGAGGCGGCAAAGGCGGCAAGGGCCAGGGAAGCGGCACCGGAGGAAAGGGCGGGAGCAAGGATGTTTACCACGTGGAATCCAGCTCCTCCGATGACTTAGACGGACAGGCAGCTATGGAGATGACTGGGCTCATGTATAAACCACCCACCAGTCAGGCAGAACTGGACTCTTACAAAGAGGTCTATCCATTCTCTCCGGAACAATATGCCAAAGATTAAAGGATCTTCCGAATAAAGGGCGGAGCTGTGTCCTTACACATCTCCGCCCTAAGTTCAGGCTCTGTTTTCGACGCCTGAAGTGCTTTCCTTTTTATCCGTATTCTCTTTCTTGGTGTCTGAACCGCTGTCCTCCGGATCATCTGACTCCCCATCGGACACGCCTTTTCCCTTCACTTCTGTCTCCAGTGCGTCAGAACCGCTCTGTTCCGAGGCGGGGAATGCCTGTGGGGATTCATACTTTGCAGCATGCTCCTTGATGCTGTCCAAAGTAAATGTCTCCTCTGTCTGCCGGTGTATGCCGTGTTCTTTCGCCAGCTCCTCTGTATAGTCTGAGACCTTGTACACTGCACAGTTTTTCTTTTCACTGTCATAATGCATGACAAGGGGCGTCATCTTATAATCACTGACGGTCACTTCCCCTGTTTTGCCGTCCTTTTTCAGTGTAAAATCTGCCATGCCTCCCACAAGACCTTTGATCTGATCATCCGCGGAAACAAAATTGCCAAGTGAGCTGTAAACCAGCATATTTTTCCCATCCTGCCGCGGCATCATGCCATACGCCTGCAGAACATGGGGATTGCTGCAGATTACAGCATCCACTCCCTGCGCTGCCAGGAAATCAATCCTCTGCTTCGCCGTGTCAGAAAATTCCTCTGAATACTCAGCTCCGGCGTGAAGGAATACCATGACAAAGTCCGCTTCCCCTTTTGCTTTCTCCACATCTGCCTTTACCTTATCCTCTGCGTAGACATTGATCATATAAGAGTCCGCTTCGGAAAAGCCGGCATCCTCATCCACCCCGTATGTGTAATTCATCACGGCGATCTTCATGTTCTTCTTATCAATGACTTTCACACGGTTCTCCGCGTCCGCCTCATCCCCGTGAATGCCCAGAAGCTGAACATCCGCATGCTGTGTCTGCCAAAAAGCGGCTGAATTCAGGATTCCCGGCCTGCCCTTATCAAAAGCATGGTTGGTGGCCTGAGTCACCAGATCAAATCCTGCCTTTGCCAGCGCATCCCCGGCTTCAAGGGGCGTTCCCATAAGCCCGCTCCCGGATACATCCTTATGGTCATTAACAAAAGGTGTTTCCTGATTGACACAAGCAAGGTCAGCGCTCTGGATATCTTCTGCCACCTGTGCGTACAGGGCATCATAATTCCAGGTTTCTTCGCTCTCTTTTCCCGATTCGATCAAAGCATCCTGCAGAATGTTGTCACCTACTGCCAGGAAACGCAGTTCGCTGTCCGCCTCCTGCTTTTTTGCCTCTTCCTCCGCTTTCTTCTGCTGGGCGGCTTTGATCTCCTCTTCCTGTTTTACTTTTTTCTTGTGGTTGCCCACAGCGACGCTCACAATAATGACCAGTAATATTAAAACGGCTGCACCTGCCAGAATCATCCTTTGTTTCATTACCTGCTGACGGCGTCTCTCTTCACGAGCCTGGATCCGTTTCTTTCTCTCAATCTCTCTTTTTTCATCTTCGTTCATATATTCACCCTTTTCTGCCTGATTCTGCTGTAACGGATTACAACTGTATTCCGGTGTCAGTTTCATTTTACACTATTAATAACCATTATAACAAATATTTTTCAGAACGCAAATCCATTTCTTTGTAAATTTATCCAACACTTACCGTTATCCAGCCCAAAATTTCTATTTGCACCTGTTTCTATCCGGGCTGAAATGGATGATCTCTTCCTTCCACATGCCTTCGTTTATTTTTATATCGGGCTATTTTTCAAAGAAAACGCTGACTTTCGGAGAAATGGTACAAAAACTGGTTTCCGGCGTCTGGTTACCCCTTATCTGAGGAAAATCCCTGGGCATATGTTTATCGCCGTCACTGCGGGGGAGGACCGGAAGAATACTGGCAGCGCTTTCCCTGTATCTGGGAGGCTACCTGCTTCTGGCCTATTCTTCAAAATCCATCTGACTCCGCAAATCTTTTACGGAAGATTCCTATCATGAGATAGGGGCGGCAGGCCTCACCTGGCTTTTTTCCATGGACGGGCCGAACCGTTTCGTCACTAAGGTTTCTTCCCTGCCTGTCCCATCCATTTTCGGCAATGGCCCCGGAAAAAGCTCCGGGCATTTTTCCGGCAGATCCGGTGGTTTTGGGCGTAAAGGGTACTATCCTATGTAAGAAAATGGCTGTATTTCCACTATCCTTTCGGAGGCGGAAATACAGCCATTTTAATATTTATCCGGTTATTCTCAGATTCTGCTCACGCCTGTGTCTCTGGCCGCTTTTGCCACTGCCTGGGCAACCGCCTTTGCCACACGTTTGTCAAAGGGATTCGGGATGATGTAGTCCGGTGTCAGCTCTTTCTCATCAATAAGACCAGCGATGGCATAGGCTGCCGCCACTTTCATCTCATCGTTAATGTCCTTAGCCCTCACATCCAGCGCGCCGCGGAAAATCCCCGGGAAAGCCAGAACGTTGTTGATCTGGTTGGGGAAATCACTTCTTCCGGTTCCCACAACGGCTGCTCCTGCTGCCTTTGCAAGGTCAGGCATGATCTCCGGTACCGGATTTGCCATTGGGAAGAGAATGGGGTTGGGAGCCATGGTCTTCACCATCTCCTCTGTCACAGTTCCCGGAGCGGAAACACCGATGAACACATCAGCCCCCTTCAGCACATCAGCCAGGCTGCCTTTTTCCATGCCGCGGTTGCTGATCTTAGCCATCTCCTCTTTCTCTGCATTTAAGTCGCCCCGTCCTTCATAGATGGCGCCTTTTCTGTCGCACATGATAACCGTCTTCAGTCCCAGGCTTACCAGCAGCTTGATAATGGCAATTCCTGCTGCACCTGCGCCTGATGTAACCACTTTGATCTCCTCCAGCTTTCTGCCTGTGAGCTTTAAGGCATTGAGCATGGCGGCAGCGGTGACAACGGCTGTTCCGTGCTGGTCATCGTGGAAGATGGGAATATCACAGCATTCTTTCAGCTTTCTCTCTATCTCAAAGCAGCGCGGCGCGGAGATATCCTCCAGGTTTACACCGCCGAAGCTTCCTGCCAGCAGACGGACTGTGTTTACGATCTCGTCCACATCATTGCTTCTGATACATAAAGGAAATGCGTCCACATCTCCGAATTCTTTAAAGAGCACACATTTTCCTTCCATAACCGGCATACCCGCCTCCGGTCCAATGTCTCCCAGACCCAGAACTGCGCTTCCGTCGGTCACAACTGCTACCATATTGTGGCGTCTTGTATACTTATAGGATAAATCTACATCCTCGGCGATCTTTAAGCAAGGCTCCGCTACACCAGGTGTGTATGCCACTGCCAAATCCTCCGGGGTCTCCAGCTTTGCACGGCTGATCACTTCAATCTTGCCATTCCATTCCTCATGCTGTTTTAAAGCGAATTCTTTTGCGTTCATGATTTATCTCCTTTTCCTATGGAATCTCATGTTGTTTGCTTCTGTACACACAGCCCCCTGCTGCATCTGCAGTTAGAAAACTGCGTGCGCTTTTATTCTAGCATAAGAAAAGCCTCAGGGCAATACTGCCCTTTGGCAAAATTCATCCAGGCTTATCTCATCTGTGATATACTGCTGAAAAAGCTCTCCTATGGCCTTGATATCCTTCATGGGTGTTTTTGACAGAGGGCGGGATTTCAGTTCCAGTTCCTCCGCGTATTTTTTCAGGATATCCAGATCCGGTATGTCCAGGTTCCCCTCCCTGATAATGTCAAGCCGGGCCGGCAGTTTCTTCATATGATCCGCATAGGCAGTGCTCCCTTCCCGGCCCGCTGCATAGGACAGGAATTTCTTTGCAGCCTCTTTGTGGACAGACGCCTTATTGAGCACATACTGCCATGTAGCCACGTTCGTAGCGTTGGCTTTGAACAGAGGCATGGGAGCCGCGTGGATTTTATCATCCCCGTACACCCCTGCCCGAAGAAAGGTATCCATGGCGCCGCTGTACATGAAAATAGCGCCGTATTTTCCCTGTATGAATTTTTGTTCCATCTGTTCATACTGGTCCACAAGCTGTTCCCTGGGTGTCAGGTCCTTCTCTGCCATGCCGTGCAGATAGGCAAGGGCCTGTCTTGTATTTTCATCCTCCCAATCCCCGTATGTTCCTCCAAACATGTGGATGAACTGGGATAATTCATTGTACACATAGGTGGTCTCCCAGGCGCTGCCGTAACCGTAATACCCATATCCGTATCTGCCGTCCAGAAGCGTTTCAAAATCTTCCTGACTGTTCACAGCATCAAGTCCGGCTTTATCCAGAAACTTTTCATTTACCCAGAAAACCATAAGGTCCATCACATAGGGGACGGAATATACTTTTCCCTCCGCCATGACGGTTTTCTCCATATAGTCTCCGGGATAGCAGGAACGTATCTCCTTGGACATCACATCTTCCCCCAGCGGCTCCAGATATCCCTGATACTTAAATTCCTGGATCATCTCATCATTCACCGCGATCACATCAACAGAAGTGTCCCCGGAAGAGAGAATGGTGGATATGCGGGCATGGCGGTTGTCCGCATTGACCGGGCTGGCAAGCAGATGGATGTCCAGATCCAGTTCTTTTTCCGCTTTCTCTATATACTGCCGGAATTCTGCCTTTTCCGCATCCGGGTGCATGAGGGTTATCTCCCCCCTGCCTTCCTCCTGATTCCCGGGTGCTTCCTGCCTTTTACTGTCCTTCCCGCCGCATCCGGCACATAAAATACTCACTCCCAATAAAATCCCCAAAATATATTTTTTCACCTTTTACACCTTATCTTGGCCAGCGCTCCTCTTTCTCCATCAGAACCGGAAAGGTATTGTGTGGTTCTGCCTGATACCAATACGCCACACTGGCAACATCATCCTGCCGTTCAAACAATCCCCTGTGGCCCACACCGATCTGCTGTATGGTCACACGCAAATCCTCCTCAAAGCAGACAGGGTCCTGGATATGCCACCTGTAAAAACCTCTCATGGGCGGACAGTCATCATTGTGGTAAAAGTTATGGACCGCCGTATCATGGGCGGAATAATAAGGATAGCCCAGATACGGGGTGCAGTAATTCTGCTCCACAGTCCTGCCGTCCACCTGCCCGGCGAAGCTCCAGGAGCCGCCGAAATAGTCCTCTGTCCCCGTACCGCAGATGGTGGGATAGGCCTCATCCCCGTCCAGATAGAACTTGATCTCCCCTTCCCCCCACCAGTAACGTTCCAGTGTGGTCAGCGCCATATATGTTCCCACATAGTGTCCCTTTCCTTTTACATTGTCAAGGATCACATAATCTTCCCGGAGTTTTGTGATCCTCTCCCTTCTCCACTGAGCATGAAAATAGGAAATATCATCCGGCAGTGTATCATACAGGCAGTAATCCACCTGATAGAAAAATGCGGGAATGGGATTTGCATGCTGGTTCTCCAGCGTGATCCTGGCCTTTTTGCGGAAGGGCATTTGAAAATAGCAGTTCATCCCCCGGCTCGGCACCACTGCCATGGGAAGGGAATTGACAGTGCATTCCCTGCCAAATCCGCAGCAGAAGAAATCCCCCAGAGGACTTTCCACAGACGGCTCTGTCTCATCATCCCAGTACATGCGCAGCACCAGGTCACGGAGCACAAAGCAGTCCGCCTCTGTGGTCTTGTCCGTCACTGTGACCCAGATATGGTTGATCACGCCCGGTCCCTCCATCTCGGCCAGGGTTACCGTTTCCCCGCTTTTTATGTCATGAAGGCAGGGGCTGCCCTTTCTGGAAGGGCCCAGATGGCTTGCCGCCATTCCGCCCTTTCCCTTTTCCCCTGTGGGGTTCTCCGCATTAATGGCTCTGCTCTTTCCATGCTTGGCATACGCCAGTGTTCCCAGACTTCCTCCTGTAAAATCAAACATATTCTTTTCCTCCCTGTTTACGCTTTCACTCCGCCTGCCATAATACCGTCCATGATCTGTTTTTCAAACACCGCCACAAACAGAATGATCGGCAGAAGGATGATCCATCCCATTGAACTTACCAGATCCCACGGCACGCCGTACATATTGTCCCGAAGCGGAAGCTGCACAATAGCCACGGACAGCACCTGAATGCCGTTGGAGTAATATAATGGTGTAAAAAAGTTGTTCAGGCATGTGATAAAGTTGATAATGCACACCGTTGCAATGGCCGGCTTCATCAGTGGCAGGACCACCAGAAACAGCCTCTGGGAAAAGCTGGCACCGTCTATAGCAGCCGCCTCTTCCAGGGATACCGGTATCTCTGACACAAAATTCCTGAGGATCAGTACAGTAAAGGGGATCACCGCACTGATATAGAGAATGATAAGTCCCGGATAGGTATCATACAGCCCCACCTTGCGCATGAACTCATATAAAGGTCTGGCAGTCACCACCTCAGGGATCAGCATGGTAGCAATAATAAACGCAAACGAAATACTGACAGCCTTTGACTGAAACCTTGAAAATCCATAGGCAGCCATGGCGCACAGCACAGTACTGACAACCAGGGTCACGCCTACAATTAATACTGTATTTCCTATTTTAGCAAGTAATCCTACATTTTCAATCAGAAATTTATAGCTTTCCAGTGTGGGATGTTCCGGCAAATACTGGATGGGCGTCTGAAACAGTTCACCCGGCGGTGTGATGGAGGAAATAAATATCCAGTACACCGGAAAAAGTATGAGAAAAGCCACAACTGCAAACAGCAGCCATCTGCCGGCTGTCACACATCCCCTGTAAATTCTGTATTTCTTGGTATCTCTCATGTTCACCCTCCTAATCAGACATCTTGCTCATAACCTTTATATTGAACCAGGAAAACAGCGCCATCACAATAAACAGCATCACCGCCAGCGTGGCTGCGTACCCCACATTCAGGTTGGTGAATGCCTCCATGGTGATCCTGTAGGCGATCAGGGACGTGTCCTCCCCCGGTCCTCCTGACGTCATGGCATATACCAGGTCAAAGGTGGTCAGCCTCCAAAGGGTAAATGGAATACACAGGGTGATCACATTGCGCGTGATCAGGGGAAGTGTGATCCTGAAAAAGCTCTGTATACCGTTTGCGCCGTCCACTTTAGCAGCCTCATAGATATCCCCGGATATGAACTGCAGGCCTGACAGTATCAGTATGGCAAAGAACGGCAGGTCTTTCCACAGGTCCATGGCGATCACCGCTGCCCTGGCAGACCCGGTATTGATCAGCCAGTTAAACTGGAAATCCGACACAAACCGGCGGATAAAATCATTGATCATGCCATAATCATTGTTGAACCCCCATTTTGCCGCCATACCGATGACGACTGCGGGCATAGCCCAGGGGATCAGCACAATTGTCCTTAAAAACCTGCGCCCCTTAAACTTCATGTTCAGAATAAGGGCCAGGGCTACGCCCAGGATAATATGGAAAACCATGGATACCACCACAAAAATCACGGTAAAGCTCATGGACGAAATAATCTTGGGGTCCTTAAACACATTGACATAATTGCTGAGTCCCACAAACTCATTGACCCCTGAAAGCACCTTAATGTCAAACAGGCTGTTTTTCAGGGTCGCCCCGATGGGATACAGCGTCGTAAATCCACGGATCAAAATAACCGGCAGGATCAGGATCCACGGTATCCATTTCATTGATTTTTTACTGATTGTCAATTGGCTCCTCCTCTCTAAAAAGGCACCGCGGGACAAGAATCTGCTGCGGTGCCTGTACCTGACTTTATTTCCTGTACTTATCCACCAGCTCCTGTGCCTTTTTGCAGAAATCATCCACAGTGATCTCATCTTTCATACAGGACTGGTAAATAGTTCCCATATCGGTAATGAATTCCATGGTCTGAGGAAGCATGGGACGTCCCTGTACCTTGCATTCCTCTGCATATCTGCTGTACATCTCCTTTGCGGGGTCCGTGTCCGGCACCACCTTTGCAGCCACATCAGCCCTGGCAGGATAGCGGTCAAATGCCTTGTAGGATGCTTCCATACCGCCCTCCTCAGCCATATATTTCAGAAATTTCTCTGCTGCCACCTTGTTCTTGGAGGCCTTGTTCAGCACATAACTCCAGGAATCCGTAAAGATGGCGCGCTCACCCTTTCCGCTGAAATCAGGGACCATTGCCATATGTATCTTATCCTCGCCAAGCATATCCGCCTTCTCGTAGTCTGTTCCCAGCCCCCACATGAACCAGCTTCCGTATTTTCCGTCATTGGCCTTTGGATTCATCTGCTCATATTTATCAGCGATCTGGTCAATCGGTGTCTGTCCGTTCTGTACCATGTCATGCAGGAACCGGATGGCCTCTTTGTTTGCCGGGTTAGTCCAGTCAAAATAGTCGCCGCCGAACATGTTGACAAACTGGGCAACCTCATTAAATACATAGGTCTTTTCCCAGGAACCGCCGTATCCGTATCTGCCGTCCTTTGAAACAGCTTCCATATATTTCATGAAATCTTCCTTGGTGTCAATGGATGTAATACCCACCTCGTCCATGATCTCCTGGTTGACCCAGAAAGCCAGATATCCGGAATATCCGGGCACGCCCACAATGTTTCCGTCTTTGTCTGTGATCATGTCTTCCAGATAACCCTGCGGGAACTCACTCCGGATATCCTCTGTCATAACCGTATCATTCAACCCCTCCAGCCAGCCGGAATTTTTAAATGAAGCGCTCATCTCATCATTGATCTCTATAATATCCACACTGCTGTCGCCTGTGGAGAGGATGGTGGTGATCTTCTGCTGACGTGTATCGGAATCCGTGGGTGCTGCAATGACATTGAGCTTCAGCCCTGTGGCATCTTCCACATTTTTCTGCCATTCATCAAAGTCAGGGTCCGTGGTGTTGATACTGTAGAGGGTCAATTCATGATCCCCCTGGGCATCACTGGAATTTCCGCCGCAGCCTGCCAGCAGTCCGGCTGCCATTGTCACTGTGAGTAATACACTTACTGTCTTTTTCTTCATACTTCCTCCATTTCCGGCATTTTCATTCGTGCCGTCTGCATTTTTTATTGATAGCATAAAAATACCAGAGATAACCCTTTTTCTAAATACAATATTTTTTGATTCGTTTATATTATTTTTATCTCTGTTGAAATGGGGATTGCCTGTGTTCTATAATGAAAATCACTAAAACAAAGGAAAAAGGAGTCCGTTATGAAAAAATACTCTGACCGGATAAGGTCCGTCTTTTCCCATTTTCAGGCAAAGCTGATGCTGGCCTTTCTCATCTGCACGCTGCTGCCCCTGGGCATCATTGGTTTTATCTTCTATCATGTAACTTATCAGATTGCGGAGGATAAGATCATGACCTCTGCGCTCCTGGCAGATGACCAGTTGAATGTCCAGATGAATGACCGCATACGGCAGACGGAAAATGTAGCCGATTCCATTCAGTATGATATGTACACCCTGTCACAGACAGACAGTTCCTCCACGCAGTCCCTGTCTGTATTCGGCAGTGTGAGAAACGATATCTCCATGTTTAAGACAACCTTTGGCTATTATCATATTTCCATATTTCTGCCCCGGGATCAGACAGGGGCAGACGAAGGCCTTTACTTTTATCCCCTGGAGGAACTGGAAAGCTTCCGCATTCCCGAAAAAAAGAGGCTTAATCCCGGCACGGACTCCATCTGGTTCTACCATCCCGATATGCAGATCCCTTTCATCCTGTCCGAAGGTTATACCGCCAGGGATGTACTCGTGTGCTGCCGGCTTCTGCGCAACCAGGGCACCGGTGCCACAGAGTATGCTTATACCATCCTCATAGACCCCTCTGAATTCTCCGACGCCCTTGCCGATACCTTCAGCGATACGGACATCACAAGCTATCTTGCGGCAGAGGACGGCACTATCATGGCGCACAGCCATGGGGCCCTCTGCGGCACTTCCCTGGATGCAGATACCCTGAACCTGATCACAAAAGAAGAGACAGGCACCTTAAAGGAAGGAGATATCAGTTATCACACAGCAAGGCTGGACAACGGCTGGTATCATGTTACGGAGATCCCCGGCAGCTACATAAGGAAAAACACCCAGATTCTTCTGAAGACCCTTGTATTCACCCTGCTGGTGTCCCTGCCGCTTACGGTTCTTGTCATCATCATGATTTCGGGCAACCTGGCAAAAAGGTTAAAAAAGCTATCCCTGGCCATGGAAACCTTCCATCTGGGAAAAAGCGCACACTACACCGTTCCGGAGCTGGCACCCCCTGCAAAGTCCCCCTCCTCTTATGACGAGATTGACCGCCTTGGGGTCACGTTTCGGAACATGCAGGAATCCCTGAATCAAAATATGGATTCCATCCTGGAACTTTCCCTCTCGGAGGAACGGCTGAAATACCAGCTACTCCAGTCCCAGATCAACCCGCATTTTCTCTACAACATCCTGGGATCCGTGAAGACCTGTATCAGCCTTAGACGACTTGAAACTGCGGAGCAGATGATTTCAGACCTCACGCAGTTTTACCGCCTTACCCTGCGCAAATCCGGAGACCTGATCCGCATTGAGGACGAGCTTGAGATCGCCCGCCTGTATCTGGAAATGGAAAAGCTGTGCCACAAAGACAGCCTGACCTGGGAAATCCATGCGGAGGACGGTATCCAGAACTTCCTCATATGCCGCTTTACCCTGCAGCCGTTTCTGGAAAACAGCATTCAGCACGGTATCTCCCGGCAGACCCCCTGCGTACACATATCCCTGGATGTCTCTTACGGTGATGATACGGTCATTATTACCATAACCGACAGCGGAGCCGGTATTGCGCCCAGACAGCTGGAAGAACTGCGGGCCACTCTGAAAAACAAAACCGTTGATCATCAGAAACACTTCGGCATCGGAAACGTAAACAAAAGACTCTCCAGCCCTTCCTTCGGAAACGGAACCGTTCACGTGGAAAGCAGGCTGAATCAGGGAACAAAAATAATAATTACATTTGAACAGATGGAGGACAGCGATGAAGAAAGTAATGATCGTGGATGACAATACCCTCTCCTCTGAGGGTATTGTCCAAAATATAGACTGGGAGCTTCTGGACGCGGAAGTCATCCACGTGGAGAACAACGGGGATTCCGCCATAGAATCCATGCGGCGTGCCCCTGTGGATTTGATCATCTCTGATATTGAAATGCCCAACCTGGACGGAATCTCCATGAGCAGCCTTGCCCTGTCCATGAATCCCCTGGTAAAAATCATCCTGATCAGCGCCTATGACAAGTTCGAGTACGCCAAACGCGCCATCCGTCTGGGCGTCTGTGACTATATTGAAAAGCCTCTGGACTACAGCTATCTCACGGAAAAAATACGCAATGCCTTCAGCATCATTGACAGGGAACGGCACAACCGGGAACTTGTGGAGCAGAGCCGCCCCCTGATGACAGAAAAATTCTTCACAGACCTGCTTCATTATTCCGGCAAGGACGCCGCTGCCCATCTGGGGCGCTATCCCGGATACCTGAACTTAAACCTTGACTTCTCCTGCTTTAATGTTCTGAAACTGGAGGTGGAAAATGCCTCCTCCGCGGAAGATGAACTGGGCATCACCCAATACCAGATCGAACTTTTGAACGTGTGTGACTTGTTAGCGGAACAGTGCGCCGTTTTCGGGCAGGTTTACTTTGTAAAAGAATTCAACGGCGTGATCGCCATCCTTGCACAGAACACAAGCAGTTCCAATCATTTTCTCCAGGCTGCCCACAAAGCGGTCCTGGGGCTGATGGAAAAGTACCGGGAAGGACTTTTTTCTCTGAATGTAGGCATCGGCACTGTGGTGGAGGATTTCTGGAATCTACATATCTCCTATGAAAATGCCTCCCACGCACTGAAATACCGTTTTTTCTTTCCTCACAAAAATATCTTTGACGCACGGGAGGCTCTCGGCCGGGAATTCAGCCTTTTCTCCTTCTCCGAATCGAAAGAGGAGGAACTTATCCGTCTCCTGTGCCAGAAAAACGCGCCTGCCATTGAGGAATGGCTCCGTGGATTTTTCCAGGAGATCTCCCTGAAATACCAGACCAAGAACATTGTATTCGTAAGGATATACTCTCTTCTGGGACGGATCCTGAAATTCTTATACGAGCTGAACATTGACACCGGGGACCTGGAACATGATATCATCTCTGTTTACAACCATTTTGAACTTTTCAATACCTATGAGGAATTCTATAAATGGATGAATCACCTCTGCCTTCAGGTCTGCCAAAAGCTGGACACCTCACTCCAGACTTACCATGACCAGATCTGCGGGCTGGTACTTAGCTACATCAGGGAAAACTTTGAGGACAACACCCTCTGTCTAAACGATATTGCAGGACATGCAGGTGTAAGCCCGGCGTATCTCAGCGCACTTTTTAAAAAAGTATACGGGAGGAGTATCAGCGACACCATAGCCGCCCAGCGGACAGAAGCTGCCTGCCAATATCTGAAAAGCTCCAACCTGTCCCTGAAAGAGATCAGTATCCGGTGCGGGTACGCCAACCAGTATTATTTCAGCAACAGCTTTAAAAAGAAAATCGGAATGTCACCCTCCGCATACAGAGAGCAGCATTCCGAAATATAAAAAACTATAGTTAAAAATCTTTATCCAATCCCTTTGTAGATAAGACCCAGGATAAACACAATCACCGCAAGAGGCACGTACAGATACTTTGCAGCCACTTGGAAAGCTTTTGGCAGGGGTTTCTTCCTGCCCTCCTCCAGTTCCTCCTTTATCTTGTCAAATCCAAGGATATAGTAGATGGAGACCGCACCCAGCACGGCGCCGAACGGCACAATGATAATGGTGATAAAATCCATCCAGTGCCCCACTTTTGACTCCTCCTCCAGAAACAGCCCCACCGCCAGCGCAACCCCGCCGCAGAGGGCAACTGCTTTTGTCCTCTGGAAGCTGAACTTATGCTGCCAGCTCTCGATCACCGCCTCAAACATATTGATGAGGGATGTAATTCCCGCAAAGCATACGGAAAGGAAGAAGATAACAGCAAACAGTCGTCCCATTGGCATCTGCTTGAAGATGTTCGGGATCGTGATGAACATCAGGGACGGCCCTGCGGATGGTTCAATCCCAAACGCAAACACAGCCGGCATAATAGCCAGCGCTGCCAGCATAGCCGCAATGGTATCAAAAACCGCTGTCTGTATGGAGGACTTGGGGATATCCTCCTTTTTGCTCAGGTAAGAGCCATAAACGATCATTCCTGAACCGGTAATAGACAGGGAGAAGAAAGCCTGACCCATAGCCATGACCCAGGTATCCACCTTTGCCAGTGCCTCCCACTTTGGCACAAACAGGAAGCGGTATCCCTCATGGGACCCCGGCAGAAAGAACACCCTCACCGCCAGAATGGCAAAGAGGATAAAAAACAAAGGCATCAGTATTTTGTTCGCTTTCTCAATCTGGCTTGCCGCGCCTGTGATCAAAATGATCACTGTAATTGCGATCACAATCATATGCCAGGGCAGATTCTTCATATTCGCAGTGACCTGACCGAAAAATTCAGCGGAATCCTCTGTGAGCACCACATTCGTCACAGAGCCCGCCAGGAAACGGAGCACCCAGCCGATGATGATAGAATAACCGATAGCGATCCCCATAGATCCCAAAAGAGGGATCCAGCCCAGCACTTTTCCAACTGTCCCCTTCTTTCTGGATGCCCAGCAGTATTCATAAGACCCCAGCGTTCCTGTTCCGGCCCTTCGTCCTATGGCAAATTCAGCCGAAAGGCCTACAAAGCCAAACAGGCAGATAAAGATGATATAGGGGATCAAAAAAGCCGCGCCCCCGTATTCTCCCAGTCTGTAAGGGAACATCCAGATGTTCCCAAGCCCCACCGCAGACCCCACACAGGCCAGTACAAAGCCCAGGGAATTGGTGAAGCTTCCATTTTTGTGTTTCTGCATTTTCTCTCCTCCGTGTGATCCGGCTGCAGGGACAGCCAGCTTTCGTCCCCTGACCGGTTGATGCGTTAGCTTTTTAAAGTATGTAGCATTAATGTATCAAACCAGGCAAAAAAAGTCAAATCCAGTTTTATTCTCTCCATTACTGACGATTTTTTTACATGTATACCGTATAATAAATAATAAAATCTATTTCAAAGGGGAAAATATGGATACCTTTATCTTTATATTGGAAATGATCGGGACAGTGGCCTTCGCCTCATCAGGGGCAATGATGGCCATTGAGAAGAAAATGGATATTTTCGGAGTCAATATTTTGGGGGCTACCACGGCGGTAGGCGGCGGTATGATGCGTGATATCATTCTGGGCATCACACCTCCCACTGCTTTTGCCAAACCAGTCTATGTGCTTTTTGCCATCCTGACCGCTACCCTGCTCTTTGCCATCACCTACACGAATCCGGAAATTCTAAAGTCCAGGGCCAAGAACAAATATTATGATAATGTCATGATGCTCTGCGATACTTTCGGACTGGGTATTTTCACTGTGGTAGGTATTCAGGCCGCCGCAAGTGTTGTGACGGAGAATAATACTTTCTTTTTTGTTTTTGTTGGTGTTCTGACCGGTGTTGGCGGAGGTGTGCTTCGGGATATCCTGGCAGGGGAGACGCCTTATATTCTGGTACGTGAGATTTATGCCTGCGCTTCCATTGCGGGGGGAATTGTCTGCGTTGTGTGCAGGGACTCTATGGGGGAACCGGCAGGAGTTATACTGGGGTTGATCGTTACGGTGGTCATCCGGTTGTTGGCTTCTTATTTCAGGTGGAATTTGCTGAGAGTGCGGTGAATTTTCACAAAATAAAATGTGGCACCCTCCCGATTATAGTGGTATACTAATAAGCTAGAACGCAGACAGCATCCTCACAGATGCCTGCTGCCATGAAAAAAAGAAAAGGAGATTCCGACAATGAGTAAAATTGATGAAGTGAGAAAAGCCATGGTCGCTGCCATGAAAGCAGGCGAAAAAGAAAGAAAAGAGTCCTTGTCCATGCTGCTGTCAGCCCTGAAAAACAAAGCCATTGACAAGAGAGAAGACCTGACTGAAGCGGAAGAGAATGAAGTGGTATTAAAAGAGATCAAACAGACCAAAGAAACTCTGGAACTGACTCCTGCAGATAGAAGCGACATCATTGATGAGTGCACAAAACGAATTGCCGTCTATGAAGAATTTGCTCCCAAGATGCTCAGTGAAGAGGAAATCAAAGAAGTTATTGAGGGCGTACTGAAAGAACTGGCAATTGAAGCCCCTACAGGTAAAGATAAAGGAAAGATCATGAAGGTACTGATGCCGAAAGTAAAAGGTATTGCAGACGGCAAACTGGTCAACCAGGTTCTCGGAAATATGATGAAATGACATATAGGAACAATACTGCGGACCGGCTTTAGAAACCCGGTCTTAAAAGTCCCTGTTTCCCACAGTCAGCAATGGCCGAAGGATACTGTTCTATCCTTCGGCCATAACTTTACCACTTCTCTGTTTCTTATCTTCCTGCTCTCACATATTCTTTTGCCTGTTCCAGCGCTTCCACTACCCTGTCACAAAATGCATCAAACACCGGGTCCAGGATCTGGCATTCCGGGTGGCTTTCAATATATGCAAGACTTTCCCTGACGCCCTGGTCAAAACGCTTTTCAGCAGAAAATCCGGGCACCAGCCGTTTCAGCTTATCGTTTAAGAACACCACAGAATTGGATTTATCCCCCATCATGCTTCCATTGTAATCATAGTCACTGCAGCTATCCAGAAAATCGCTGGATACCCGCACAGGATGAAGCTGCACGCCAAGCGCGTCCGCAACTGCCCGGTAAATCTGGTTCCAGGTCAACGTCTCATCTGAGGTGATCTGCACAGCCTCCCCGATGGCATGGATATTTCCCATAAGTCCCACAAACCCCTTTGCAAAATCAGAGTTATGGGTCACAGTCCAAAGTGATGTGCCGTCCCCCGGTATCAGCACAGGCTTTCCCTCTTTGATCCGTCTGACCACCTGATAGCTTCCGTTGTCCCCGTGTAATCCTATGGGAACATTCCGTTCATCATAAGTATGGCTTGGACGCACAATAGTCACAGGAAATGCCTCTTCCCTGTACTTTTTCATAAGAAACTCCTCACAGGCGATCTTATCCCTGGAATACTGCCATTTGGGATTGGAGAGGGGCGTCCCCTCTGTCATTCTGTAATCAGAAGGGGGCTTCTGGTATGCAGATGCGGAACTGATAAAAATATACTGTCCGGTCCTGCCTTTAAACATCCTGTAGTCACGCTCCACATGTTCCGGCGCAAATGCAATAAAGTCAGCAACCACATCAAACTTCATGCCTTCTGTGAGTCTGCACACCTGCTCCTCATCCTCTATATCCCCGGTTAGCCCCATAGCTCCCGTGGGCAGCTCTTTGTTTCGTGTTCCCCGGTTCAGCAGATACACTTTATGCCCCTCTGCCAGCAGTCTTTTGGTAATTGCCATGCTGATCGTCCCGGTACCCCCAATAAATAGCACTCTCATCTGTTTTTGTCCTCCCTGGAATCATATGATTACCGGCTTTTACTTTGCCCGGCCTGTATCTTTTATTATAGCCCGGAGAAATGCAGTGTACAAGCCTTTACTTTTGCTTTCTTCTCTCTTTGGCACAGGTTTCACACCCCTGCCCTGCTACTCCTTGGCCACAGCCTTCCCCACACTTGCCGCGTACACTGCGCACTCATATTCCTCCCCGGCAGACGGTCCCGGTGCAAATCCCAGAAGCTCATCAAGGCTGTCCTGGTCATAGGCACCAATGGCACAGGTTCCGCAACCAATGGCCTCACATGCCAGATACAGATTTTCACACACATGTCCTGCATCCAACAGGATGTACTTATGTGCCTTCATGCCGTACCGCCATTCTGTCCGGTAGGGGATCACGCTCCACACAAATGTCACAGGCGCTGAGGCCGCAAAATACTGTCCGCAGAGCGCCTGGGTCAATTCCTCCTCAAAATCCTGTCTCTCATCCCATACCTCAAGGGCATGTTCCAGTGGAAGATAGTGGTAGATCCCTTTCTCAAGTCCGTCCACATGATTCACAAACAGGTATGTCTCAAAGGCGTGCCGGCAGCCGGCTGAGGGAACATTCCTGAGCGTGGCAAGATGGTTCTTTCCAATCACTCTCCTGATTCCCTGGACAGCCCACAAAAGAAGAGACAGCTCTCTTAAGGTAACTGCCTCGCCGCTGTATTTCCTCCTGCTCACCCTGCTTTGCAGAAGGCAGAACAGATCCGCATTTCCCGCAATCCCATCAAAATCCATTGTCAGAGATATGATGTACTCTCCCTTTTTCTCCTTCACAAAAGGCACTTCCGGAAGCTTCTGCTCCTGGTCCGTGGCCTCGGCCCCGGCATCGGAGACATTATAGGCCTTTAACAGTTCCCGGTTCTGCATGATTTTATATTTTGTCTCATCATTCATTTCCTAATCCTCCCTGTCCGTTCTGCCTTTATTATAACAAAATCCTGGTATCCGTACAATCAGATTCCCACCCGTTACGTTTACGTCCCATGTCCTGGTAGACGTTATCCCCAAGGAGATGCTGCGCGCTGTGCAGCAGAATCCCTAGTCCGTCAGGGGCAGAATGCAATTCATTTTTACTCTACGCAGCGTAGGTTGTGTTTTTGCTCCCGGTAACGTACTATAAAGAAAAAACAAAGGAGTTTGATTATGAATCACTATATCACCGGCAGCACCATACGGGAGCTGCGGGAAAAAAAGAAAATGACCCAGACAGAGCTTGCAGGCAGGCTGGACGTAAGCGACAAAACCATATCTAAATGGGAAACCTCCAAAGGCCTTCCCGACATCAGCCTGATCGAACCTCTGGCTAAAGTGCTGGGCATATCCGTGGTGGAGCTGCTGACCGGGGACTGTGTCTCCAACAGCAACATTTCCAGCAATATGCTCCGCTCAAAGCTCTATGTCTGCCCTGTATGCGGAAATGTGATACACACCATGGGGGAAAGCGTTGTAAGCTGCTGCGGCATCACCCTTCCTGCCCTGGAAGCCGAAACCGCAGATCCAGGACACACCTTTACCACACCTCAGGACGCTTTGAGCTTGTCAAGCTCTATCCCGAACAAAGCCCTGAATTCAGATTTCCCCAAAAGGGGCATGGCATAATACTGCAGCCGGCATGGGCTGATGAAAATAAAAATATAAAAAACCGCCTGGATTTTACACGCCGGGCGGACACAAAAAGAAAAGCACCGTCCCCGCAGCTCCAACTCTGCAAAAACAGTGCTTTTTAGTGCGCCTTCAGGGACTCGAACCCTGGACAAATAGATTAAGAGTCTACTGCTCTACCAACTGAGCTAAAGGCGCATATTTTGTAACGCAAGACATATTATAAGCGATATTCCAAAAAAATGCAAGTATCTTTTTTACATTTTTTTATGTTTTTTATCATATACATTTAACACTGCACCCAAATAACGCAATTTCCGCTGTTTTTCCACATCCGGCCGCAGGCCGGGGGCGGCTTTACAGCCACACCCCAAGTTCCTCTGCCAGCTCTTCCTTGCTGATCCCTCCGGTCTCCCGGCTCATTACCTTGCCGTCCTTAACGAACAGGAAGGTGGGAACCTGCAGGATTTTATATCTCTGGGCCAGATTGATATTTTCATCTACATTGACCTTGCCGAACAGGGCCTTGCCCTCCAGATCCTCAGACAGCTCCTCGATCACCGGCGCCATCTGCTTGCACGGGCCACACCAGGTCGCATAAAAATCCACCAGTACAGGCAGATCCGCCCCCATCACAACCTTGTCAAAATTCTGTTCCGTAATCACTTCAACCATGATTTTCTCCTTTCCGGTTAAGCGTTACACGCTTTCTTATAGTAGTTTTTACTGTTTTCCCCTTTTTCTTACTTTTTCTTTTTCCCGGCTGAACTTAAAAGCTTATTCACTTCTCCGACTGATTTCAAGATATCAGCAGTTTTGCTGCCCATTTTCCTGTTTGTATATGCCCATTCAAAGAGGGAGTTCTGCATATTTTTCTTCTTCGCCATAGGATACTTCCTTTCAGGTAAAACTGCTTCTCTATATCATATGACAAAAATCCCGGACCGAAACCCGGTTTCTGCTTCCCTATCTGGCTGCGGTCAGCTTGTGGATAGGATTCCCCATGGAGGAAAACTTCTCCTCATATTCCGTCATCACATTCCCCCGGTTCAGTTCCCCGTCGTGATGCAGGTCATAGGTGCAGGCCAAAAGTTTCCACCCGGCCTCCTTAAATTCCTCCACGGAAAAGTCAAAAAGCTCCCTGTTGTCTGTCTTGAACTCCACCGTACCGTCCTTAGCCAGTATGGCATCATAGCGCTCCAGGAACTGCCTTGATGTGAGCCTTCTCTTTGCATGGCGGTCCTTGGGCCACGGGTCGGAAAAGTTTAAATATATTCTGTCCACTTCTTCGGGATTAAATACAAGCGGCAGCTCCCTGGCATCCATTCTCATGAAAAATAAATTGTGAGGTGCCTCTGTCCCGTTTTCCCGCTCTTCCATCTTCTGGAGTGCCCGCAGCAGGATGCTGTCATACATCTCGATCCCTACATAATTAATATGCGGGCTGCGGGCCGCCATGTCCATAATAAAACGGCCTTTTCCCATTCCCACCTCTATATGGACAGGATTATCATTTTGGAACACCTCATGCCACTTTCCACGGTTTCCCTGAGGATTCTGTATCACATAAGTGCTCCCGGCAATGGCCTCCTTTGCTCCGGGTATATTTCTCAAACGCATTTCATATCCAGCCTTTCTTCACATCTTTCTTGCAGACGAAGCCAGCCGGCATACACAGCCGGCATTTTCCGCCTTCTTTCAGTATAACTGAAAACTTTTTGCTTTGTCAAAGATTACCGCAAAATTCGCCAAAAAACATAAGAAAAACACCCGTCACAATTATATCTTTTGTATAAATCAGCTGAAATATTATGAAGATTTCTATGGATTTTTTCTGGAAAAGGTGTATGATATATAGAAGACACAAGGAGGAAAATCTATGGAAGATGTAATCAGCAAACTGGCAGAAATCGAAGCCGCTGCTTCCCGGATCATGGAGGACGTTGCTGTCCAGAAAAAAAAGCTTTCCGAAGACAATGATGCCCAGATCAAAGCCTTCGATGAGGAAGCTGACCGGAAAACTGCCAAAGAACTGGAATCCATCCGCAGAGACCTGGAAGTCAACATGGAAAAAGAACTGGATAACCAGAAAGCGGAAACGGATGAAATCCTGCATAAAATGGAAAAGTATTATGAAGCCCATCACCAAGAGATGGCTCAGAAACTGTATGACAAAATATTAAGGATGTGATGTTATGGGAACCCTGTTATCTTACAGCGGTCTTTCAACAAAAATCCGTGCCATGCAGAGCAAGCTCATGACGGAAAGGCAGTATCAGGAAATCTCTCAGTTAGAATCTGTTCCCCAGGTGGTTGCGTATCTAAAAAAGCAGCCCGGATTCAAAGAACTGTGGGCTGACCTGGACGAAAACTCACTCCACAGGGGTGACATGGAAAAACTGCTTACCCACACGATCCATCAGAACTTTGCTAAGATTTACAAATTCGCCAATCCCTCCCAGCGCACCTTTATGGCTCTGTACTTTAAGCGGTATGAGATCGCCATTATGAAGGAATGCCTAAGAAGGGTATTTGACAAGACCCGGGAAGGGCTGGATTTATCGCTGTTCAAGGATTTCTTTGACCGGCATTCCAAACTGGATTTGGAAAAACTGACCCAAGCAGCTACAATTGAAGAATTTGTAAACAGTCTGAAAGGTACGGAATATTACTCCCCACTGTCTAAGATCGGGGAAGAATATACACCGCTCCTTTTTGATTACGGCATGGCGCTGGACCAGTATTATTTTGCGAATATCTGGTCTGTAAAAGATAAGCTGTTCAAAAAAAGAGATCTGCAAGAAATCATAAAAGCCTACGGCAACAAATTTGATATGCTTAACCTGCAGTGGATCTACCGTTCCCGCAGGTATTACCATATGGCCCCGGCTGATATCTACGCACTGCTCATACCTGTGCACTACAAGCTCTCCCACAAAGAGATCACCGCACTGGTGGAAGCAGCGGACAAGGAAGAGTTCCGCCGCGTACTGGATACCACTGCCTATAAAAAACGTTATCCGGAACTTGCGCCGGAGAACCTGGAAGAATACTATACTCTGAATCTCAGGAATGTCCTGGAATCGGAGGCAAGAAAATACCCGCACTCAGTCATTATGATCTATTCCTATTTTTATCACAAGGAACATGAAGTAGACCGGCTCACTACTGCCATAGAGTGTATCCGCTATGGACTGTCTCCGGCTGAGACGCTGGATTATATTCACAAAAACTAACCTCGGAGGTAATTGACATGATTGAGAAAATGAAATTCTTGAGCATTACCGGTCCGAAGTCTGACATTGACAGAGTTGTCAACGAATACCTGGCTAAGTATGAGATCCATCTGGAAAATGCCATGGCACAGCTGACGCAGGTGCAGCACTTGTCCCCTTATATTCAGATCAACCCTTACAAGGAACTTCTGAACAAAGCCGCGGAATTTGCAGGGCTGCTGCAGAATACAGAGGACGTGCCGGTCCGAGATATTTCCCTGGATGAAGCCACGGATCTTATTGACTCCCTCAGCCAGAAGCTCTCAGACATCAATGCAGAATGCGATGACCTGAAGGCACAGCGGACGGCAGTTGTGGAAGACTTAAACCGTATCACCCCCTTCCTGAATCTGCCGGAAGATGTGGATAAATTGGTACACTACCGTTTTGTCCAGGTCCGTTTCGGCCGGATCGCGAAAGAATATTATAACAAATTCAAAGAGTACGTCTATGACGGCATGGACACCTGGTTCTATCCCTGCCATGAAGACGAATATGTATGGGGCGTCTATTTCGTACCCTGGACCAGGATGGAGGAAGTTGACGCAGTCTTCTCTTCCATGCATTTTGAAAGGATTTACCTGAAAAAAGATTACTACCACGGGACACCCCAGGCCATACACAGGGAACTGAAAATAAAACTGGAAACCATAGACAGGCACATGGCCTCCTGCCAGGAAGAAATACGGCTGCTGCTCCGGGACGACGCTTCCGCCATACTCTCCGCAAGAGAAGCCCTAAGTGCTCTCTCCACCAACTTTGACGTGCGAAAAGTAGCGGCCTGCGTCAAAGAACACCAGGAGACCTTCTATATTCTCTGCGGATGGATGACCGAGCTGGATGCCCTGGCTTTCCAGAAGGACATTGAAAACGATGCCAAACTGTTCTGTATCATTGAGGATGACCAGAACAACATACGCACACAGCCGCCGACCAAGCTGAAAAACCCCAAGGTTTTCAAACCTTTTGAGATGTATGTTAAAATGTACGGCCTTCCCGCCTACAATGAGATGGACCCCACCATGTTCGTGGCAGTCACCTATTCCTTCATCTTCGGCGCCATGTTCGGCGATGTGGGACAGGGTCTTTTGCTGGCTATCGGCGGATTTTTGCTTTACAAATTCAAAAAAATGGATCTGGCCGCCATCATAGGCACAGCCGGTATCTTTTCCACTTTCTTTGGCTTCATGTTCGGCAGTATCTTCGGATTTGAAGATGTGCTGGAACCCATATGGCTGCGGCCTGTGGATGCCATGACCAATGTACCCGGCCTTGGCAACATGAACACTGTGTTTATTGTGGCGATCGTCTTCGGTATGTTCCTCATACTGCTGACCATGATCTTCCATATCATCAATGCAGTGAGATGCCGCGATACGGAAAATATCCTGTTTGACCAGAATGCAGTCTGCGGCCTGGTCTTCTACGGGGCACTGACCGTTATGATCCTGCTGTACCTGACAGGACATTCTCTTCCGGCAACGGCAATCCTGGTCATCATGTTCGGCGTACCGCTTATCCTGATCATGCTGAAGGAGCCGCTGACACGTATCATTAAGAAAAAACAGCCTGTTGTGGAGGGCGGAAAGGTCATGTTCTTTGTTCAGAGCTTCTTTGAACTGTTTGAGGTAATGCTGAGTTATCTCTCCAACACCCTTTCCTTCGTCCGTATCGGCGCATTTGCTGTCAGCCATGCAGCCATGATGGGTGTTGTACTCATGCTTGGAGGCGCTGAAAGCGGAGGCAGTATCAACTGGCTGGTCATCGTGCTGGGCAATGGCTTTGTATGCGCTATGGAGGGCCTGATCGTAGGTATCCAGGTACTCCGTCTGGAATATTACGAGATGTTCAGCCGCTTCTATAAAGGCAGCGGCAGGGAATTCCACCCATTCTTAAAGCGCGTAAAAAGAGAAAACAAAAATGCATAAACCTAAGGAGGATTCATTATTATGACAACATTAATTCAATTTACTATAGCAGCGGCATTAATTTTAAGCATCATTGTTCCCTTCGGATACTTTTTCCTGGGAGAGAAAAATAAAAAGCGTTACAAAAAATCACTGGGCGTGAACTGTTTCTTCTTCTTCGGTACCCTTCTGGTGGCTTCTGTTGTGATGATCGGCGGAACCGCTTCCGTAAGCGCTGCCACTGACACAGCTTCCGCAGGACTTGCCACAGGCCTGGGCTACATCGGCGCCGCACTGGTCACCGGACTTTCCGGCATCGGTTCCGGTATCGCTGTTGCCTCCTCCGCAAGCGCTGCACTGGGTGCTATCAGCGAGGACGGTTCCCTGTTTGGTAAATCCATGATCTTCGTAGCCATGGCAGAAGGTATTGCTCTGTACGGACTTATCATTTCCTTCATGATCTTAGGTAAACTGGGATAAGGGCTGCCTTATATTTTTAATAGAAAGAGACTGATGCATTATGAAAATGTTTTTGATCAGCGATAATATTGACACCTATACAGGAATGCGGCTTGCAGGCGTAGAAGGTGTTGTGGTGCATGAACGCGAAGAGCTGAGAAAAGCTCTGGAGGACGCCATTGCCAACAAGGAAAACGGCATCATCCTGCTGACGGAAAAATTCGGCAGGGAGTTTCCCGATATCATTGACGACATGCGGCTGAACCATCGTCTGCCGCTCATTATAGAAATCCCCGACAGACATGGTACCGGCCGTGCACCCGATTTTATTCTTTCTTATGTCAATGAGGCGATCGGTTTGAAATTATAGATAAAGAAGGTGAACGACATGACAACCGAAGAAAAACTGCAGCATTTCTACGAAGTATCTATGGAAAGCGCACGGGAGGAGTCTGAAAAGGCCCTGGAAGAATACCGGGCTGCCCTCTCCCAGATGCTGGCTGAACATAAAGAAGATAAACAGAAAAATGCCGCTAACCAGTTAAAGCTGGAGACAGAGAACGCAAAACGTGAAATAAACAAGGCATTGTCTGCGGAGCAGCTTCACATTAAAAGACGTCTGTCCAAGAAACAGCAGGAACTGCGTGAGGAATTGTTTGTGGAAGTAAGAAACAAACTGGAGACCTTCATGGGCAGCTCCGAGTACCTAGTCTGGCTGGAAGAAAAAATCCGGGAAGCCCTGAGCATTGCCGGAGAGGACGAAGTACAGATTTATCTGACCCCTGCGGACGCCAACCTGCTGGAAACCCTTGCGGCCAGATGCGGGACTCCCCTCTGCCTGTCGGAAACTCCCTTCATGGGCGGCGTCCGTGCTGTGATCCCGGCGAAGAATATTTTAATTGACCACACATTCAAAACTTTATACGAGAACGAAAAAGAAGAATTTAATTTTGACGGAGGACTGTTACATGAATAGAACAGGAATTATCTACGGCATCAACGGTCCCGTCATTTATCTGAAAGGTAATACAGGATTCAAGATGTCGGAAATGGTATACGTGGGAAAGGAAAACCTGGTAGGCGAGGTTATTTCCCTGAAAAAGGATACCACCACTGTTCAGGTTTTCGAGGAAACCAGCGGTTTAAGACCGGGGGAGACGGTCACTGCCACAGGTGATGCCATCTCTGTTATGCTGGGGCCGGGTATCCTGGACAATATTTTCGACGGTATCCAGCGTCCCCTCTCTGTCATTGCCGAACAGTCCGGCAAATACATCTCCCGCGGTATGCAGGTAGATTCCCTGGACACAGAGAAAAAATGGAACGTTCATATGACAATAAAGGACGGCATGGAGGTGCACGGCGGCACCATCATCGCGGAGCTGCCGGAGACCCCGTCCATTGTACACAAATCCATGGTTCCGCCTCAGGTGGAAGGTATTGTATCCAAAGTGGTAAAGGACGGCGCATACACCGTGACTGACGTTTTAGCGGTGGTCCAGCTTGCGGACGGCAGCGAATATCCGTTGAAACTGGCGCAGAAATGGCCAATCCGTATTCCGCGCCCCACCAACAAGCGTTATCCGGCCACCATCCCTCTGGTTACGGGACAGCGTATCCTGGATACCCTGTTTCCCATTGCCAAAGGCGGTACAGCGGCCGTTCCCGGCGGTTTCGGAACAGGTAAGACCATGACCCAGCACCAGATCGCAAAATGGTCTGACGCGGACATCATTGTCTACATCGGCTGCGGCGAGCGCGGCAATGAGATGACCCAGGTTTTGGAGGACTTCTCAAAGCTCCACGATCCCAAGACAGGCAATCCCCTCATGGCCCGCACCACACTCATCGCAAACACCTCCAACATGCCGGTGGCTGCCCGTGAGGCTTCCATCTACACAGGTATCTCCCTGGCGGAATATTACCGGGATATGGGATACGACGTGGCGATCATGGCCGATTCCACATCCAGGTGGGCCGAGGCTTTGCGTGAGCTGTCCGGACGTCTGGAGGAAATGCCCGCGGAGGAAGGCTTCCCGGCTTATCTGGCCTCCCGCCTCTCCGCATTCTACGAGAGGGCAGGCATGATGCAGAACTTAAACGGTACGGAGGGTTCCGTATCCATCATCGGGGCCGTGTCCCCCCAGGGCGGTGATTTCTCCGAGCCTGTGACCCAGAACACCAAGCGTTTTGTGCGCTGTTTCTGGGGGCTTGATAAATCCCTGGCATATGCCAGACATTTCCCGGCGATCCACTGGCTTACCAGCTACAGTGAATATCTGGGCGACCTGTCCCACTGGTACAGTGAAAATGTATCACCCAGATTTGTGGATGACAGAAACCGCCTGATGGCTATCTTAAACCAGGAGAGCAGCCTGATGGAGATCGTAAAGCTGATCGGAAGCGATGTACTGCCGGATGATCAAAAACTGACTCTGGAGATCGCGAGAGTCATCCGTCTGGGCTTCCTGCAGCAGAATGCTTTCCATCCTGACGATACCTGTGTATCTCTGGACAAACAGTTTAAGATGATGGAGGTCATCCTTTATCTGTATAAGCGCTGCAGAAACCTGATCGCCATGGGTATGCCCATGTCAGTGCTCCGCAAGGAGAATGTATTTGAGAAGATCATCTCCATCAAATATGATGTTCCCAATGACAAGCTGGAACTGATCGACGATTACATGAAGGCCGTTGACGACTTCTACAACACCGTCATGGAAAAAAATGCATAAGGAGGAACGATCATGGCAATTGAATATCTCGGCTTGAGCGAAATCAATGGACCTCTGGTTGTGCTGGAGGGCGTGCGCGATGCCTCCTTTGATGAAATTGTAGAGTTCAAGGTGGACGACGGCTCCAGAAAGCTGGGCCGGATTGTTGAAATATATGAAGACAAAGCAGTCATCCAGGTGTTTGAGGGCACGGAAAACATGTCCCTTCTGAACACCCACACAAAGCTCACAGGCCATCCCATGGAGGTGGAGCTTTCCTCCGATATCCTGGGAAGAACCTTCAATGGTATCGGAAAACCCATTGACGGCCTTGGCCCTGTCATGCCGGAGGTCCGCTCCAACATCAACGGGCTTCCCCTTAACCCTGTGACCAGGGAGTATCCACGTAACTATATCCAGACCGGTATCTCAGCCATTGACGGCCTGACTACCCTGATCAGGGGACAGAAGCTGCCCATTTTCTCCGGAAACGGCCTTCCCCATGACCAGTTGGCAGCCCAGATCGTACAGCAGGCCTCCCTTGGGGGAGACAGCAATGAAAAATTCGCTATCGTGTTTGCCGCCATGGGTGTCAAATATGACGTGGCTGAATTTTTCCGCCGCACCTTTGAGGAGAGCGGTGTTGCAGACCATGTGGTCATGTACCTGAACCTGGCAAATGACCCGGTTGTGGAACGGCTGATCACCCCGAAAGTGGCCCTGACCGCCGCGGAGTATCTGGCATTTGAAAAAGGAATGCATATTCTTGTTATCCTGACCGATATCACCTCCTTTGCGGAGGCCATGCGTGAGGTTTCCTCCTCAAAAGGGGAGATCCCTTCCAGAAAGGGTTATCCCGGATATCTGTACAGTGAGCTGGCAACTTTGTATGAGCGCGCCGGCATAGTAAGAGGCGGGACCGGCTCTGTCACACAGATCCCGATCCTGACCATGCCCAATGATGATATCACACATCCGATCCCTGACCTTACAGGCTACATCACGGAAGGCCAGATCGTATTGGAGCGGCAGCTTCACGGGCAGGCTGTCTATCCCCCTATCAATGTACTGCCTTCCCTGTCCAGGCTTATGAAGGACGGTATCGGTGAGGGCTACACAAGAGGTGACCATCAGGATGTAGCCAACCAGCTTTTCTCCTGTTACGCTAAAGTGGGAGATGCAAGGGCACTGGCATCCGTTATCGGTGAGGATGAGCTTTCACCGCTGGATAAAAAATATTTGAGATTCGGAGATGCCTTTGAACATGACTTTGTAGGCCAGAGACCGGATGAGAACCGGAGCATTGAGGAAACCCTTGATCTGGGCTGGAAACTGTTAGGTATGATTCCCAGAGACGAGCTGGACCGTATTGACACCAAGATTCTGGACCAGTATTATCATCCTCTGGAAGAGGACGCATAAGAAAATGGCCGCAGTCAGGCAGCCGCTGCTGTGAAGCCCGAAGGCTTTACAGCAAAGTCTTTATAGAAAGGGTGATGTTATGGATCCAAATACCTTTCCAACCAAAGGTAATCTTATATTAGCAAAAAATTCCCTGGCTCTGTCCAGACAGGGCTTTGACCTGATGGACAAAAAGAGAAATATCCTCATCCGTGAGCTGATGGACCTGATCGACCAGGCCAAGGATATCCAGGACCAGATTGATATCACCTTCCGCACCGCCTATGCAGCACTCCAGAAGGCCAACATGGAGATCGGCATCAGCTATGTACAGGAGATATCCCGCACCGTACCTGTGGAGGACTCTATCCGCATCAAGACCAGAAGCGTCATGGGAACGGAGATCCCCCTGGTGCAGTCTGACCCGGCTTCAGGTGCACCCACCTATGCCTTCTACGGCACCAAAGCCTCCCTGGATGAAGCAAAAGCGGCCTTTGAGAAGGTAAAGCAGCTCACCATCCGCCTGTCCATGGTAGAAAATTCCGCCTACCGGCTGGCTATCAACATTAAGAAAACACAGAAGCGCGCCAATGCGCTGAAAAATATCACGATCCCCAAATTTGAGGATTTGACAAAATCTATTTCCAATGCACTGGAGGAAAAAGAGAGGGAAGAATTCACCCGGCTGAAGGTCATCAAACGGATGCAGCATAAAGGGTAGCATAATAGAGATCACACTTCGCGGTATTTTTCCGGGAAAGCCTTAAACGGCTTTCCCGGCTTTTTTATATTGGAAGAACCTCATACACTTAAGGGCATCACAATGGTAAATACCACGCTGCTTTCCTGATTTGCAATGCTGAACCGGAAGTCATGATATTCCAAAAACGATTTTACGATATACAGCCCTAAGCCTGTTCCGTTCCCTGTACGGGATTTATCTACTTTGTAGAAAGGCTCAAAGACGTGGCGGATTTCTTCGTCCGGTATGGAACTGTTTACATTCTTCACAGTCAGAACACATTCTGATCCCCATGATTTTGTTGTGATATAAACAGAAGAGCCCTCCGCAGAATGGACAATGGCTGAACTGGATGATATCCATAGTTATTTCTCCAATATCAGCAGAACGCATTCCCCCGTCATGATGGATCATCTGCGTCCGTGCCGCTGCCAAGATATCTTTGATCATTTTTTCCATTGTTTCTATGACTTGCATGGAATGTAAAAGATATTTATACCGGTTGCGGAAGGGAGCTAAGTTCTGCAGCATACCCTCCGTCCCGCCTTTCAGAATGGTAAGGGGCGTTTTCAACTCATGTGAAATAGACATAAAAAAGTCAGAGCGCTGCTTGGCCTGCACTCTTTCTTTTTCCATATCCGATTTGAGTTTACTGTTGGCTCCCTCTATCTCCTTCAGTGTTTTGTCCAGCTTTTCCATTCGCCGGGCAATATTACTTATTTCCACCATGGGCTTGGCGATATGCTTTGAATAGATAACCGCTATAGCAGCAGAAGCGGCAAAGATCACAAGCAATACCAAGGGGTACATTTCCTTTATGGCATCTGTGACCTCTGATCCTTTATTATGGGAAATGGATATGTTCAGATCTTCAGCCCGGACGGTATTTTGGTCCATCTCATATCGCGGATCAAGATAAAAGCAGTCCGGCGGCTTTTGTTCCAGGCCGGCTAAAGCATCATTGGCGGCCTCCCTAATGGATCGGATAGTAAACGCCATTATATTTATCACAAAAAACACAACCAGTATGAAACATGCACGTGATTTTCTGCGTGTTAAGTATTTGATTGCCAATGCTGCTCTGTTTATGTATCCTCTCTCCCTTTCCCTATACAAATTCTTATTATGAGATAACTATAGCAGGAAAAAGTATAGAAAAAATATGGAAGTGGTATGGATTTGGTATGGATTTTGCATTTTCTGTAATGATAGACTTTATAGGACCTTTAACATTTAACAATTAAAAGATCAATCCTATTTAACTTTACTTAAATTTAACAAAAGTGAGATTTTGTATTTAACGTTCCCCATATATACTGAATCTTGTAACGAGGACGTACCAGTTGCATGAAAACAATACATTAGATAATTCGAGGAAAAAGGAGATCAAAACATGAAAAGATCAGCAGCAATTTTACTCGCCGGAGTGATGGTATTAGGACTGGCAGCCTGCGGTGCAAATGAAGATGCAGGAAGCACAAAAGACACAAACCAAGGCACGGAATCCACTGCCGATAAAGCTGATACAGACAGCAGTTCAAAGGATGACAAAAGCGGTGACTGGGACAGCAGCAATGACATTACCGTAGTGTCCAGAGAGGACGGCTCCGGTACACGTGGTGCATTTGTAGAACTCTTCGGCATTGAGGAGGAAGTAGACGGAGAAAAAATGGATATGACTACAGAGGAGGCTAACATCACCAACAGCACTTCTGTCATGATGTCCTCCGTGGCACAGAACGAGTACAGTATCGGCTATATTTCTCTCGGCTCTTTAAACGATACGGTAAAAGCTCTGAAGATTGACGGAACAGAAGCCACAGCAGAAAACATCAAAGCCGGAACTTACAAAATTTCCAGACCGTTTAACATTGCAGTGAAAGAAGATGCAAGCGAAGCCGCACAGGATTTTATAAACTATATCCTGAGCAAGGAAGGCCAGGCTGTTGTAGCTGACAACAATTATATTCCCCTGGATAACCCAGAGGCCTACACATCAAACGGAGCTTCCGGCAAAGTGGTAGTGGCAGGTTCTTCCTCCGTATCACCTGTTATGGAAAAACTAAAAGAAGCTTATGCGGATGCCAACAGCAAGGTGGAGATTGAAATCCAGACAAGTGATTCCACCACAGGTATGCAGAACGCTATTGACGGTGTCTGTGATATCGGAATGGCTTCCAGAGAGCTGAAAGACTCCGAGCTGGACGCAGGTCTCACCCCCACAGTCATTGCCCTGGACGGTATTGCCGTTATTGTCAACAATGACAATCCTACCGATGAAATGACCTCCGAGCAGGTAAGATCCATCTTCACCGGAGATGCTCTGGCCTGGGATGAAGCGCTTTGATCCTAACGGTTCCGATACCTGAATTCTTCCTTTTCGTCATCACTTATGACCGAGGTTTATAACATGAAAAATTATTTCACAAAGCAAAATAAGCATAAAGAACAAGCAATGCAGGCAGTCTTTTTTATAGCTGCCTGCGCATCTATATTTGCAGTTGTATTAATATGTCTCTTCCTTTTTGTAAACGGTATACCTGCCATGAAAGAGATCGGCCTTTTCGATTTTCTTCTAGGTGAACGATGGAAACCGGGCAACAATATTTTCGGCATTTTCCCCATGATCATGGGAAGTATTTATGTGACGGCCGGAGCCATTGTGATAGGGGTGCCCGTGGGCATCCTGACTTCCGTCTTCATGGCTGAGTATTGTCCGAAAAAAATTTATCCGTTTCTGAAATCAGCCACAGAACTGCTGGCGGGAATCCCCTCCGTGGTATACGGATTTTTCGGTCTTGTGGTACTGGTACCTCTCATCCGCAGCCTTTTTAGAGAAGGCAACGGAAACAGTATGCTCACTGCCTCCATTCTTCTGGGTATCATGATCCTGCCCACCATCATCGGTGTCAGCGAATCCGCGCTGCGGTCTGTTCCCCGCACGTATTATGAGGGCGCTCTGGCACTGGGAGCCACACATGAGAGAAGTATTTTCGCCATTGTCCTTCCCGCAGCAAAATCGGGTGTCATAGCCGGTGTGGTGCTGGGGATCGGCCGTGCCATCGGTGAGACTATGGCAGTGGTCATGATCGCAGGCAACCAGCCCAGAATGCCGAGAGGGATCTTAAGAGGTGTCCGCACCATGACCGCCAATATCGTTTTGGAAATGGGCTATGCCGCAGACCTGCACAGGGAAGCTCTCATCGCCACAGGTGTTGTACTCTTTGTCTTCATCCTGCTGATCAACTTCTGCGTTGCCCTGCTCAATCGGAGGAACCGCCATGCATAATAAAGAATATCTTGGGCAGAAGCTAAAAGAATATAAACGGGCACCCGGCTCCTTTCTCCTTATGCTGCTGGTCATGCTCTGCACTGCCGTTACCTTTGCCGTCCTTTTTTTCCTGGTTGCCTATATTTTAATAAACGGGGTTCCCAACCTGAATCCCGGCCTTTTTGCCTGGACCTATACATCCGAGAATGCATCCATGATGCCTTCTATTATCAACACCCTGATCATCACATTCTTATCACTCCTGATCGCCGTCCCACTCGGCATTTTTTCCGCCATATATCTGGTGGAATACGCCAAACGGGGCAACAAATTTGTGGAGATCATCCGGCTTACCACAGAGACGCTTTCCGGCATACCTTCCATTGTATACGGACTGTTCGGCGCTCTTTTCTTTGTAACTACCCTGAAGTGGGGATATTCCCTGCTGGCCGGCGCCCTGACGCTGTCCATTATGATCCTTCCCCTCATCATGCGCACTACGGAGGAAGCCTTGAAATCTGTCCCTGATTCTTTTCGCGAGGGAAGCTTCGGCCTTGGCGCCGGAAAGCTGCGCACGGTCTTCAAGATCGTGCTGCCAAGTGCCGTCCCGGGTATCCTGGCAGGCGTTATTCTGGCAGTAGGCAGGATCGTGGGTGAGACAGCCGCCTTGATCTATACAGCCGGAGCTGTGGCTGAGGTACCCTCAAGCGTTATGTCCTCAGGCTCCACACTGGCTGTCCATATGTACAATCTCTCCAGAGAGGGGCTGTATATGGATCAGGCCTACGCTGTATCTGTCATACTGCTTCTGCTTGTGCTGGTCATCAACTGGATCTCCGGCACACTGGCAAAAAAACTGACGAAGGGAGTATAATAACTGTATGGAACAGTTATAGAATGTAAAATGAACAATACAGAAAAGATATCCATCAGCAACCTGGACTTATATTATACAGATTTCAAGGCGCTGAAAAACATAAACTTAAAGATACCTGAAAATAAAATCACCGCGTTCATCGGTCCCTCAGGCTGCGGAAAATCCACACTCCTCAAATCCCTGAACCGCATGAATGACCTGGTTGAGGGATGCCGCATAGATGGAAGCATCCTTCTGGATGGGGAGGATATTTACGGTAAAATGGATGTAAACCTGCTCAGAAAAAGAGTCGGTATGGTGTTCCAGAAGCCCAATCCCTTCCCTATGAGTATTTACGACAATATCGCCTTCGGCCCCCGCACCCATGGTGTCCATTCCAAGGCAAAGCTGGATGATATCGTGGAAAGATCCCTGCGGAATGCAGCCATCTGGGATGAAACCAAAGACCGTCTGAAGCAGAACGCCCTGGGCATGTCCGGAGGGCAGCAGCAGAGGCTCTGTATCGCCCGGGCGCTGGCGGTTCAGCCGGAGGTCCTTCTCATGGATGAACCCACATCCGCACTTGACCCTATATCCACATCCAAGATCGAAGACCTGGCTGTGGAGCTGAAGAAGGATTATACCATTGTCATGGTAACCCACAACATGCAGCAGGCAGCCCGTATTTCCGACAAAACCGCATTTTTCCTGCTGGGAGAGATCGTGGAATACGGAGAGACGGAACAGATATTCTCAATGCCTCAGGATAAACGGACTGAGGACTATATTACAGGAAGGTTTGGTTGATATGCGCACAAGATTTGATAAACAGTTAGAACAGCTTCATGTGGAGCTGATCAAAATGGGAAGCCTGTGCGAGCAGGCCATCACCCTGGCCGCACAGGCACTGGATGAACCGGAGCCGGAGGTGGTAAAAAAAGTAGCTGCCATGGAGGGCGAGATTGACGAGAAGGAACGTGAGATTGAAAATATCTGTATGCGGCTTCTTCTCCAGCAGCAGCCCGTAGCCCGTGATCTGAGGATCATATCCGCCGCGCTTAAAATGATATCGGACCTGGAGCGGATCGGTGACCAGGCAGCGGATATCGCGGACCTGGCTCCCTACATTGTCAGAAGCAGCATCAGCAGCAAAGTACAGATCCATAACATGGCAGCAGCCACCATCCGTATGGTTACCTTAAGCGTAGATGCCTTTGTAAAAAATGACCTGGAGCTGGCAGGATCCGTAGTCATCTCCGATGATATTGTGGATGACCTCTTCAACAAAGTAAAGGGAGAGCTTCTGGAGCTGATCCAGAAAAGAAATGCCGACCCCAGGGCAGCCCTGGATATCCTCATGGCTGCCAAATACTTTGAGCGTATCGGTGACCACGCAGTGAATGTGGCCGAATGGGTACAGTATTCCATAACAGGCATCCACCAGAGCGACGAACATCATCTGGATGCCGAAAAAGAATGAGGTGAATAAATTGATCTATCTTGTAGAGGACGATGAAAATATCCGGGAGCTGGTCACTTACACACTGAACAGCCAGGGACTGGAGGCTGAGGGGTTTGCGCGGCCTTCTGATTTTTGGGAGGCCATAGCTACAGGGGTCCCCTCTCTGGTCCTTCTGGATATTATGCTTCCGGAGGAAGATGGACTGAGCATTTTAAAAAAGCTCCGCACATCCAGAGATACCAAAAAGCTTCCGGTCATCATGCTGACTGCCAAGGGGAGCGAATATGACACGGTACTGGGCCTGGACAACGGAGCCGACGACTATATTCCAAAACCTTTCCGGATGATGGAGCTGATTTCCCGCATCCGTGCCCTGCTGCGCCGCAGCCAGGAGCAGGAAAAGATTTTGGAATACCGCCTCGGCTCCCTCTACGTCTGCCCCTCACGGCACATTGTACGGGTGGACGGTGAGGAGATCATCCTGACTTTAAAAGAATTTGAACTGCTCTGCCTGCTTCTGTCCGAACAGGAAACCGTATTCACCAGAGCACAGCTTTTAGACCGCATCTGGGGATATGAATTTGACGGGGAGAGCCGGACCATTGACGTCCACGTCCGGACCCTGCGGCAAAAGCTGGGAAATGCAGGTGACTGTATCAAAACGGTGCGGGGCGTAGGCTATAAAATTGGAGGAATAACCCCATGACAAAACGAATCTTCCGCTCCATAATGCTTGTATCGGCTCTGGTGCTGGTCATCGGACTGGGTTTCATTATGGGCATTTTATATCACTATTTCGGCAGCCAGATTGAAAAAGAGTTGAAGTCTGAGACTGCATATCTGGCTATCTCTGTGGAGAACATGGGCATCTCTGCCCTGGATAAGCTTCCTGTGGAATCCGCCAGAGTCACTTTGATCGCCGGGGACGGCACCGTTCTCTTTGACAACAAGGCTGAGGCTTCCGGTATGGAAAACCACGCTGACCGTCAGGAAGTGATCGCAGCGAAATTAAAGGGCACCGGAAAGGCCACCCGCCAGTCCGATACCCTTGCGGAAAAAACCATTTATTATGCGAAACAGTTGGAAAACGGCCAGATCCTCCGTGTTTCCAGCACCCAGTATACGGTTGCAGCACTTATCGGAGAACTGGTTCAGCCTATGCTGTATGTGCTGCTCATGATGGTGGTACTCTCCGCCCTCTTTGCTGCCAGGATTTCCAAAAAGATCGTCTCACCTATCAACAGCCTGGATCTGGACGAACCTGAGCGCACAGAGGCCTATGATGAGATTTCCCCGCTGCTCACTAAGATCAACAAACAGCAGCGCACCATCCGCAGACAGCTCTCGGATGCCAGAAGGCAGCAGCAGGAATTTTCCATTATCACTGAAAATATGAGCGAGGGTCTTTTAGTCATTGACGCGCAGACGGATCTTCTCTCCTACAATTCCAGCGCCCTGCACCTGCTGGACGCCACGGAAGCACAGGCACACGCCAGTGTTCTGGCGCTGAACAGAAGCGAACCCTTCCAGCAGACTGTGGATGTGGTTCTGTCCGGCAAACATACTTCATCCAACCTGCAGATCGGGGAGAATTTCTGTCAGGTCATTGCCAATCCTGTGCTGCGAGATAAGGAAGTGACAGGCGCAGTGCTGTTATTGGTTGACATAACTGAGAAAATCCAGAGGGAAAACCTGAGGCGTGAATTTACTGCCAATGTGTCACATGAATTAAAGACACCTCTTACCTCTATCTCCGGATTTGCGGAGATCATTCAGGACGGATTTGTGAAACCTGAGGACATCAATAAATTTGCAGGAAAAATTTTCGATGAAGCCCAGCGGCTGATCGCTTTGGTTGGCGATGTTATTAAAATATCGCAGCTTGATGAAGGCTGTCTTCCGTATCAAAAGGAGGAGACAGACTTTTATACGCTGGCGAAGGAGACCCTGGAACGGCTGCGGGAGCCGGCCAAACGCAGGCAGGTTTCACTTTTTCTGGAAGGGGAACATGCAGTGCTTGCCACTACAAAGCCGATCTTGGAGGAAGTGTTGTACAATCTGTGTGACAATGCCATTAAGTATAACCATCCGGACGGGAAAGTGACGATCACTGTGCTGAACGGAAAGAACACGGTCAGTATATCTGTAGCAGATACCGGAATCGGAATCCCCATCGCGGATCAGGCCAGGGTGTTTGAACGGTTTTACAGAGTGGATAAGAGCCATTCTAAAGAAATCGGCGGAACCGGGCTTGGGCTGTCGATCGTAAAGCACGGGGCGGCTTATCTGGGGGCGCAGGTGGAACTGGATAGTATAGTTGGTGAGGGGAGTACGTTTCGGCTTATTTGGGGGAAGAATGGGAGCATAAGGTGAGGGGTGTTATGGATCCGGGTACATGAACCGGAGGCCGTTTCTCCAATATTCCGCCTGAAGTTCCGCTTCTCTGTATCTGTTGGTTTAGGCGGGGGGGTATGTGTTAAGCTGTAGTGGTAGAAGTCTACTAGCGTGTGCAGCAGCACGGCAGATGGCGAAATAGGCGATGCTGGCAGTTTGATATCTGGGCGTGCAGATTGTCGGAACTGTTGTTATGGGAATATCAGGCCAGGTGTTGTTTTCTTCGAGTGTATCAGTAAGAGCGAATAGCAGCCGCACTGCCAGCAGGACGCTACCTTCCCAAATCCATATCCCTTCAACTGTTCCGATATCTCATATCCCTACGTCTCCTTCTTCCCAATAATAGCCAGCACACCCCCTCTAAAGTCCCTTTTAGCATTTGTGAAAAAAACACCGCTTCACCTCCCTATCTTGCAATACAAGCGTTCCGTTACCACAACCAGGTGCGCAGGAGGTATCCCCATAACTCCCTCCCCTCTACTCCCCCACAACATTATGGAAACCAACAATTATCAGAAAACATTATCAATTATCCCCGGATTTTAGCATATTATGTCGCACCCCGTCAAAAAATAGATTTCAAAAATGTCAATCCCTTTTCCCCACTTTTCCCCAAAATTCTTCTTTTTATCACAAGTGTACAAAACCTTTGTTCTTTCTATTATTATGTAAATCACATTAATCCACACACATTTTTGTGGATAATGTGGATAACTTTGAGGATAACTTTATTTTTACAGGGTTTTGTGGATTTTCATATGTGGATAACTTTGAGGATGGAATGTGGTAAATGTTGGTTTTTTCGACAAGCATTGTGCATATTCTACAATTGAGAATATTCTGAAAATTAAGCCCAAAAATACTTACTGTTTTCTCCAATTTTCCCTCTTCGACGGCATCCCCTTGTCCTAAATTCTGTTATGTAACCTGTTCAGGTAATTATGTAAATCAGTGTAAACCATCCTTCAAGTTTTTTCACTTGAACCGGCACATGAACCCCACAAAAAAACTGCACCGGACATCCCAAAAGGGACTATCCGATGCAGCCTTTCATCCTCTTATAAAACTTTTCTTCCGCCAAACTGACGAACCTTCAGAATCTGGCAGGAACCTTTTCCAAAGACTCTGTCCATTCTGGTCTTGTACTCATCCACAAAACTGTTCTCCACAAAAATTTCAATTGTACCTGCGAAACCGCCGCCGTGTACACGGGACACCCCATGCTTTCTCAGGATCTTATCGCTGACAGCAAGGGCAATAGACATGGCCTGTTTCTGTACATTGGTGCTGTTGTAGATATTCTGGAGATACTTAAAGGAAGAATTGCCTGAATCCTTTACAAGCTCCAGGAACTCCTTGAAATCACCATCTCTCAGGGCTTTTACCTCCCCTTCAACCCTTCTCTCCTCCTCAAAGAAATGAAGGGCACGCAGGATAGGACGGTCACCCAGCACGCTTCTGAGTCCTGAGATCTGTTTGTAGAAAGCATCCTCTTCCACTTCACGCAGATAAGTTTTCCCGAAGAATTTTGCCACCTTTTTCATCTCTTCCGGGATGGACGCATAGTCATCTCCCATATCGGCGTGGGATGCTTTTGTGTCCACAATACACATACTGTACTGGTAGGCCTCAAAATCTGAGGGAACCTTCTCCACAATAGGGCAGCCCGGTTCCTTGAAGTCAATGTGGATCATACCGCCCACGGAACATGCCACCTGATCCATGAGACCGCAGGGCTTTCCGAAATAGACGTTCTCCGCAAACTGCCCCGTCTGTGCGATCACCACAGGGTCAACGCTGCCTTCATTAAAAAGGCCGGAGATAATGGTTCCCAGGATCACTTCAAACGCGGCGGAGGATGACAGGCCCGCACCGATCAGAACATCGCTGACAATATAGGCATTGTATCCCTGAACCTCATAACCCCTGGATTTCAGCTCAGCCGCCACACCTCGTACAATAGCTGCCGTTGTGCCTTCCTCGTCATAACGCTCTTCCAGATCATTGACATCCACATCCACCCTATCATACCCGTCTGAGAGCACGTGGATCATGCCGTCCTCTGATTTGCCCACTACCGCCAGGGCATCCTGGTTGATGGATGTGGCAAGTACCATACCGTGCTGGTGGTCTGTGTGGTTGCCTCCCACCTCGCATCGGCCGGGCGCGCTGTAAATCTCCACGTCACTTTCACCGAAAATATTTTCAAATTCTTCAATTGCCTTTATATAACGCTTTCTCTGGTATTCCAGAACGCTTTCATCCACATAGATATCTTTCAGGATTTCGTCGTGTCTTCCCTGGCGGATCTCCTCTGCCAGAACCTTCATGTTTTTCATTTGTAATTCCTCCTTTATCCTTCTGCTGCGCATGGAATTTTGTTTAGCTGCTGAATCTTCTCCCCTTGGGGGCTATGCATGTTCCATCAGGTATTTCTGGGCAGAATCCACCGCGTTGGCCCCGTCTGCCGCTGCTGTCACAATCTGCCGCAGTTGTTTTGTCCGTATGTCACCGGCTGCAAAGATACCCGGAATACTGGACGCGCAGTCTTCCCCCGCTTCTATATAACCGGATTCATTGAGTTTTACAAGACTGCCGAATTCCTCTGTATTGGGAATAATGCCCACTGCCACAAATACACCGTCAACAGCAAGCTCTTTTGTTTCTCCTGTCTTGACATTTTCTACCGCAAGGCTCTGCACCTGTTCTGTTCCCCTGATTTCCCTCGGAATAGTATCCCACACAATCTCCACGTTTTCAATAGCCTTTACACTTTCCTGCAAAATACCTGCCGCCCGCAGTTCATCCCTGCGGTGTATCAGATATACCTTTTTACATATTCTGGACAGGAAAATGGCATCCTCGACGGCCACATCACCGCCCCCGATCACCGCTGTGACTCCGCCTTTGAAAAACGCACCGTCACAGGTGGCACAGTAAGAAACACCCATTCCGGAAAATGTCTCCTCACCGGGGATACCCAGTGTCCGGTGTCTGGCACCGGCTGCAATGACAAGTGTTCTTGTAAGATACTGATTTTTATTTGTTGAGATTTTTTTCAGGTCCCCTTCTGTCTGCACCTCTTTCACATTCTCCCTGACAAATGCTGCACCCAGTTTGTCCGCATGTTTGCGGAAGGCCTCAGCCATATCATAGCCGCTCATTCCCGGAAGTCCCGGATAGTTGTCCACCTCGTAGGTCTTTACCATCTGTCCTCCGCTGGAGAAATCTTTCTCAATGACCAGCATTTCATGCTGGGCCCGTTTGGCATAGATTGCCGCGCAGAGACCCGCAGGTCCGGAACCGATGATGATAATGTCGTATATTTTCTGCTCCATTTTGTTTTACCTCTGTCTTTTTATTCGTAACTGTTTCATACACTCCCAGCCGTAGGCAAAAATCTATGGGAAACCGCCTTTTGTGATGAAATTTCTGCTTGGCTGTGGAATGCCTTCTTCGGTCAGTGCAATGAATGCTCAGACCTATTCATTTGTTGCCTTACTATTCTTCATTTGCCTCACCGGGAAATTCGTCATCTCCGTACATTGCCGCAGCCTCCACACTGTCCGGTTCTTCCTGCGGTGTTCCCATTGACGCAGCAGAAAGTGTATCCGGGCTGTTGGACAGTTCTATTTCCCTGACCAGCTTCAAATCTTTATCCACGAATATTCTGGTATAGTTTTGCTTATCCTCATCCGCATATATGAAATAGGAAACACCTCTGTCTGTCTCCTCTGTCTCATATGCGTTGTCTCCAAGCAGGGCTTTCATAGTCTCCTCACTCATTCCAAGGGTGATTCCCCTGTACATTTCCACTGATACTTTCGTGACATCAAAGTCACCGTGCACACTGATCACAAAACTGTTCTCCATGGGCACCGCCATATCTGCGTAATTGTTTACCACCGCGTACAGGGTCTGCCCGTCACGCTCAAGTGTCACATAGCCGTGACGTCCGCGTTTTACAATGCTGTCGGAACCATCCTCTGATATCTTCCATCCGTTTTTTGTAAATTCGCAGACCGGTGCCGGAAGTTTATAGAAATCCCCTCCGTACCGCACCACAAACGCCATAATGTCATCCGGAAATGCTCCCGGTGCCTGATAGTTCTCCACCTCCGCCGGCGTTTCCTTGCTCACTTCCTCACTGCCGTCTTCCGGTTCTCTGTAGTTTTTCAGCACAGCTTTATATAGTATTTCATCCTGTACGTCAAATACCAAATCTGCCTGCTTGTATATTCCGTATTCATAAGTCAGGTAGATATTGTCTTTTTCTTCATACTGGTCTGTAGGCATACCGTATGCTTCTGTGACTTCATCCAAAGTGGAGGTTCCCATTCTGATCTTCCCGGGAAGCTGGTACACACAGCTGTCATTCCCGGTGCTCTCCAGCTGTACACCGCCCACATAACATTCCCCAAGCAGTTTCTTCTCCCCATCCAGATTGACAATATCAACGGCAAGGGAACCGCCCTCACTCTCCAATATCTCCCCCTCCAGGAAAGATTCCGGATCCAGGGCCTTTTTGCCGTTGTCCTTCTCATAGGTCCATCCTGCATTTTTCCAAGCCTGAAGCCTTGCAGGAAGGGTGTATACGGTCTCGTTGATGGAAAACTGGAAATCCGAAAGTTTATCGGAAAGCTCTACATCATATTCTTTTTGTACATCCTCTGTCTCTTCCTCCTGCTGTTCCTCATCCGGCAGGTTTACCACGTCCTCCTCGTCAGGTATTGGCTCCTGCGGTGTGCATCCTGCAGTCAAAAGGGCTGCCAGCAGGCATATCAAACATATCTTCTTATTCAAACAAGCCACCTCCCTTAACTAACTTCCGCTATCAAAAGTTTATCACATCCGCGTGCCTTTTTACAATGAAAATACGCATACATGCCTGATTTTTTCATAAACTGTTAAAGAGTTTTCAAGTATTATCCAAGGAGCATCTTTTGAAAAAATTCTTATCTTCCAGGAGGAAATTTCTGGTACCGGGATTTATTGTCCTGGCTGTTTTCCTCTTCCTTCTTATTTTTACCCAAAAAGACCGCTTTCTTACAGAAGATGCCCGTTTTGAGAAATTTACACAGCAGATTTTTACCGAGGAGGTGAAATCCAATACCCTGAACCTGCATTATACCCTGGCTTATCCTGAAAAATACGGGATAAAAGATTATTCCATCAAACTGGGATGTATGGACCCGGATAAACTGAAGGAAGGCTATGATTCTGTTGAAAAGTATAAGGAAAAATTGGAAAAGTTCACATACAAAGAGCTGTCCAAAGACAACCGGCTCACTTACGACATCCTGAATCTGGACTTTGCTACCCAGTTGTCCATAAAAGATAATTATATGCTGCAGGAACCCCTGAGTCCCAATCTGGGCATTCAGTCCCAGCTTCCAGTACTGCTGGCAGAATACACCTTCCGGACCGCTGATGATATCAAGGATTATTTCACCTTACTCTCCTCCATGACCAGTTATTTTGATGAAATCCTGGAATTTGAGAAGAAAAAGGCAGAGGACGGTCTGTTCATGAGTGACACCAGTGTGGACCGGATCATAGAACAGTGCAATGCGTTTACAGAGGATATATCCACCAATTACCTTTCCACTATGTTTAAAGATAAAATGAACAAATTTGTCGCCCGAAAAGCCATGACTAAAAAGCAGGCAGACTCTTACATAAAAATGCATGAAAAGATCATGGAAAAACGGGTCTTCCCGGCTTACCAATCCCTGGCTAAAGGCCTGGCGGACTTGAAGGGAAACGGGACAAATTCCGGCGGATTGTCAAATCTCCCCGGCGGGACTGCCTACTATCGTTACCTGATCCGCAGCGGGACCGGGGACTACAGGACTATCAAAGAAATCGAGGAGCGGCTCTACACACAGCTTCTCACTGATTATAAAAAAATGCAAAGCCTGATCGTGGCTGATCCAAAACTGCTCACAGACGCTTCCTCCCTGCCGGAGACTTGCAGCAGTACCCCGGCGCAGATGCTGGATTATCTGAACAAGGCCATAAGCAATGATTTTCCTGACAGCGGTAAACCTTCCTATAAAGTGAAATATGTGCATGAATCCATGGAGGATTTTTCCAGCCCGGCCTTCTACCTCACACCGCCTGCAGATACGCTCAGCCCCAATGTTATATATATCAACAAAGGCAGCCAGGTAACGGAAGCGGAACTTTTTACCACTCTGGCGCATGAAGGTTTTCCGGGACATTTGTATCAGACATTGTATTTCAGCAAAACAGAGCCGGATGATATACGGCATATTTTAAGCTTTGGAGGTTATGTGGAGGGCTGGGCCACTTATGTGGAATCCCTGTCCTATGAATACGGGGCGGAATATCTGAAGCTGGATAACTCCCTCATGGAACTTCTGTGGCTGAACCGCTCTGTGAGCCTGTGCCTCTATTCACTGCTGGATATCGGCATCCACGACCACGGATGGGATCTGGGAACTGTAACAAAAACGCTGAATTCCTTTGGTATTGCCTCTCAGGATACCTGCGGGGAAATCTACCAGTATATTGTGGAAAATCCAAGTAACTATCTGAAGTATTATCTTGGATATCTGAATTTTATTGATTTGAAGAAAGAAGCCCAGGAGGCTGCAGGCAAGTCCTTCCAGTTAAAGGAATTTCACCAGTATATCCTGGAGCTGGGACCGGCACAGTTTCCTGTTTTGGAAAAATATCTGCTGATGGAATATAAATAAGGGATTGAAAAAGCGCCGTAAAAACAGGCTGTATATTTACAGGCTTGTTCTTACGGCGCTTTTACATTTCTATTCTTTTTTATCCCTGTAGGAATCAAAGAACTTTCTTAAATTAAGCAATGACTTTACCAGTATTTTCTGCTGTTCTTCGTCCAGGTCCTTCATCAAAGCCTGAATCATTCCGTCATGGAATTTCATATGGTGGGTGTTTGCTTTTTCTCCCTTTTTCGTCAGGGATATGAGCACTACCCGGCGGTCCTCCTCACTTCTGACTCGGTTTACATATCCTTTTTTCACCAGGCTGTTTATGGCAATCGTCAGGGTTCCCACGGTCACGGACAGGGTCTTTGCCACGGATGACATGTTACGGGCGCTTTTGACTCCGATTGCTTCTAAAATGTGCATGTCGTTTACGGAAATATCTTTGAATTCAGAAGTAATAAGGGCCTTCTCTTCTATGTCCATGATCTCCTGGAAGAGATTGACCAGTACGTCATGGAAGACTTCATAAGGTTCCACTTTATCACTCCTTTTGGTTTGGTTGATTCTATTATATATGATTTATTTATATAACACAATCAAAATTTTTGATAATCAAAGGATGCTGCGCAGGGAAAGGCATACGGGATGCGTGGCTGGATGTTAGGGGGATGAGGGGGTATTATGACTGTAATGACAAAATCCGTCAAAAAGGAGGGATATATGGGTGCCTAAGAGGTTTTCTGAGGAGGAAAGGGCTTATATTATGAGGCGGCTTAAGGAAGAGGCGGCTAAGTGTATGGCGCAGTATGGGATTCGGAAAACTACGGTGGATGAGATTGTGAGGAGGGTGAAAATTCCTAAGGGGACTTTTTATCATTTTTATCAGTCCAAGGAGATGCTGTTGTTTGAGGTGATCTTGGAACAACATGAGATTGTTGAGAGGGAAGTGGTTCGTGGATTTGAGAGTTTGAAGGGGAGGGAATTGGATGTTGAGGGTGTAACGGATGTTATGATGGGGTTTTATAGGATGATGGATGAAATGCCTGTGTTGAAGGGGATAACCTCGGAGGAGGTTGAAATGCTGGCACGGAAACTGCCCGTGGATGTGCTGGAGAAGCATTTGACGGAAGATATGTCCATGACTGAAAGGATCCTGCATGGGATCGCGGCAGATAAGGGGATGGATACAGAGGCGCTGACTGCGGCGTTTCGGGCTGTTTATTTTGCCACTTTACATAAGGAAGAGATTGGAAGTGCACAGTCTGATCTGGCACTGAGGTATCTGGTTCGCAGGTTGGTAATGCAGATTTTGTGAGTTAGTCCGGCGGGAATGTTTGCCGGACTGTATTTTGTTATTATTTTGACTGTTTATTTGATAATGGTCATATAGTATGGAGGGGTGAATATGATCGAAGTTAAGGAACTGGCGTTTAGTTATACAAAGAAGGCGTTTATAGAAGGTATGAGTTTTTCTGTTGGGAAGGGGGAGATCTTCGGGTTTTTGGGACCTTCGGGGGCGGGGAAGAGTACCTTGCAGAAGATTTTGATTGGACTGCTCAGGGATTATCAGGGTTCTGTTAAGGTAAATGGGGTGGAGTGCAGGGAACACACCAATGGATTTTATGAGCGGATTGGTGTTGATTTTGAGTTTTCCACTATGTATGAGAAGATGACCGCAGAAGAGAATCTTCGCTTTTTTGCTTCGCTTTACAAGAAAAAGGGGCGGGATATTGGGGAACTGCTGGAATTGGTGGAGCTGGAGAAGGATGGAAATAAAAAGGTGTCCGCCTACTCCAAGGGAATGAAGGCCAGGCTTAATTTTATAAAGGCCTTGCTGCATGATCCGGATCTGCTTTGTCTCGATGAACCTACCAGCGGGCTTGACCCTGCCAACAGCAGGGTTATGAAGGATTTGATCCTGAAGGAACGGGAGCGGGGCAAAACCGTTTTGCTCACTACGCATAATATGCAGGACGCGTCAGAGCTCTGTGACAGGGTGGCTTTTATTGTGAACGGCAGGATCATGGCTTTGGACAGCCCTCATGATCTGATCATGTCCAAAGGGGCTGCCCGGGTTTCCTATTCCTGGATGGAGGAGCAGGAGCAGACGGCAGATTGTCCGCTGCATCTCATCTCCCAGGATGAACGGCTGAGACAATTGATCCGGGAGAACAGGCTGCTGTCCATCCACAGCAGTGAACCGACACTGAATGATATTTTTATGGATGTGACAGGGAGGACACTGGTTTGAGATTAAAGGCAATGATATTGTGGGATGTGCGTTCACAGATGAAATATGGGTTTTACTTTCTCTATGGGTTTTTGACTGTGCTTTATCTCGGGGTATTGTATGTCATGCCTGCGTCCTGGCGGCAGCCGGCTGCTGTTCTATTGATCTTGACAGACCCGGGAGCTATGGGATTGTTTTTTATGGGGGCTATTGTACTGCTGGAAAAGAGTCAGAGGATACCTTACGCTTTTGCTGTCTCACCGGTTTTGGCTGCGGAATATATGGCTGCCAAGGTGGCTTCCCTTTGTTTGATAACTCTTATTGTGGCATTTGTGCTGGCTGCTGCAGCGGGCATGGGGCATCTGGGGCTTGTGACAGCCGGTACGACGTTCTGCTCTGTTATGTTTACGCTGCTTGGCATTATCACGGCCGCGAAAATCCACAGCCTGAATCAGTTTATTTTCTGGACTGTGCCTGTTGAAGCCGCGGCCTTTACTCCGGCAGTGCTGTATTTGTTTGGAGTGCTGCCCAAAGGGTTTCAGTATTACCCTGTAAATCTATGCCTGGATATGATTGCCGGGAACCGGCCGGAACCAGACGGAATACTTGTATTATGTCTGACCATGGTAGTATTGTTTTTCCTTTCCGGGAAAAGTGTGCTTACTATGTGGAAACATGTGGGAGGTGTAAGTTTATGAGAGCCGTGCGAATGTGTTTTCTGCAAATGCTGCTATTTATCAAAAAGGATAGGATGCTGTCTGCCGCCTGTTTCGCTCCGCTGCTTGCCGGTGCGGCCTTCAGGTTCTTAGTCCCCGTACTGGACAGGAAAATGGCAGAATGGTTTTCCGGTACTCTGTTCCTGAGGCCTTATTATGGGCTTATTGATTTGTTTTTTTCTATGCTGGCATCCATAATGTTCTGCTATGCTGCCGCAATGGTCATACTGGAGGAGGTGGATGACCATATTGCGGGGTATCTGTTTGTGACGGTTCTGGGGAAAGAGGGGTATCTATTGGCAAGTGGATGGCCGTGACAAAGCTCTCGTCCCTTACTGTTATGGGAGCGGCTGTTCCGTATTTTTTTCATGGAAATGTGCAGTACGTTTTCTCACTGCTGCCATCCTTCTGGATGGGGAAACTGGCCTATCACGGGGAATTGCTGTATATACTTCCCATGATGGTCACGTCGGCTTTATGGATATGTTTCCTGGTCAAACGGTTTGTAAATAAAATATGACGGCGTATTCTATACGCAGAAAAGCACCGCAGAACAGGGCACGCTGCACGCTGTTCCTCGGTGCTTTTATGGTTTTCATCTGATAACAAGGATATTCCTGCATCCTCCGAAGGATTCCGGGGGTGCCTGGTCTGTCAGAACCTCAGCGGCATCAAAAGTCGCAAAGGTGACGGAGCTGATGTTACCAAACTTTGCCGCGTCCGCCAGGATATAGCGCCTCCCCGACTGTTCCAGGGCTGTCTTTTTAACCAGGGCCTCATTGTGATCCGGTGTTGTATAGCCTGATTTTCTGCTGACGCCGTTTGTGCCGAAGAAACCTTTTGTGAAATGAAAGGTCTGGAGGCTTAGGATCGCCTGGTTGCCCACCACAGCCTCTGTGGTTCCCTTCAGCTCTCCGCCGATCAAAAGAACACGGAAATTAAGAGCTGCCAGGCGTTGTGCATGAGATACGGCATTTGTCACAAAGGTTACGGATTTTTCTGTGACATAGTCGATCATATATCCTGTGGTGGTTCCGGCATCCAGATATATAAAATCATCCGGAACGATCAGGGAGGCGGCATAGCGGGCAATGGCCTGCTTCTCCTCCTTATTTACCCCCACTTTCTGGGCAACGGAGGGCTCAGCAGCCGTGAACGCCGCGTCCACTGCCACCGCTCCGCCGAAAACCTTTACCAGCTTTCCCGCCCGGTCCAGGGCTGTCAGGTCACGGCGGATGGTGGACTCTGAGGTGTTCAGCATTTCCTTTATCTCCGTGACTGTAATACTCTTCTTTTCATCCAGAAGTTTCAGTATTTCTTCAAAACGTTTCTCAGTCAGCATTTTTCTTCCTCTTGTATTCTTCTACATCTGTCTCCAGAACAATCTTGCGGATTGGGAGGATATGCCCCGGTGAAACAGAGAGTTCATCCACTCCCATAGCCATAAACTCTTTGGTAAGGCTCAGATCCGCTCCCAGCTCCCCGCAGATGCCTGCCCAGATGCCTGCCCTGTGGGCATTCTCCACAGTTATCCGGATCATAGAAAGGACAGCCGGGTGATGGGGATCATAAAACTCATCCAGTTTGGGATTCTGACGGTCAACAGCCAGGGTGTACTGGGTCAGGTCATTGGTTCCGATGCTGAAAAAGTCCACCTCTTCTGCCAGGTCAGCGCTCACCATCACGGCTGCCGGTGTCTCTATCATAATGCCCTGCTCAGGCACCCGAAACTCCATGTTCTGCTCAGTAAGCTCCGCCTTGACTTCCCCGGCTATCTCCTTTATCCGCTTTATTTCCCACAGGCTTGTTATCATGGGATACATAACTGCCAGATTTCCGTACACGGCAGCACGGAACAGGGCCCTAAGCTGTGTCTTGAATATCTCCGGACGGGTCAGGCAGATGCGGATGGCACGGTAGCCCAGAGCAGGGTTTTCCTCTTCATCCATCTCAAAATAGCCGCACTTTTTGTCAGCGCCGATATCCAGGGTACGGATAATGACACGTTTTCCGGCCATGGTCTCAGCAACAGTTTTATAAATCTTAAACTGGTCCTCCTCGGTCGGATAATCTTCCTTCTCCAGATAGATGAATTCGCTTCTGAAAAGGCCGATCCCGCCGGCATCGTTCTGTATGACAGTAGCCAGATCTTTTATATTTCCAATATTAGCATATAGCATGACTTTTTTACCGTCAAGCGTTATATTTTCTTTTCCCTTCAACTGCTGGAGAAGTTCTTTTTTCTCCTCTTCCTCCTGCCGGCGTCTCTGCATTTCAGAAAGGAATTCCGGGTCCGGGTCTACATAGAACGCACCGTTCGCCCCATCCACCACAGCAAGCTTTCCGTCCACCTGCGCATCCAGGGGAATCTGTGTGCCAATAAGGGCGGGAATCCCCATAGTACGGGCCAGAATGGCTGTATGGGAGTTTACAGAGCCGTGTACTGTGACAAAGGAGAGCACTTTGTCCTTATCAAGCTGTACGGTCTCAGAGGGTGCCAGGTCATCTGCCAGAATAATGACCGGCTCCTCTGTGTTCACCGTACTTTTTGCACCGCCGCCCAGGACTGCCAGTATACGCTCGGAAATATCTTTTACATCAGCAGCACGCTCCCTCATGTAATCATCCTCCATGGAGGCGAACATCTGGGAGAAATTATCACTGGTTGCGGCAACCGCATACTCTGCATTCACTTTCTGGGTCCTGATAATGTTCTCAACAGATTCATTGTAGTCATCATCCTCAAGCATCATCTGATGGATCTCAAAAATAGCAGCGTTTGCTTCACCCACCTCTTTTACGGCCTTCTCATACAGAGTTTTTAACTGTCTCACCGCTTCCTCTTTTGCCTGTGTGTAGCGCTGCATTTCCCCCTCTGTGTCCTCTGTCTTTACGCGTTTTACCTGCTGCTCCCCTTTCTGGTAAACACATATTTTTCCAATGGCAATACCGCCAAATACACTTTTTCCTCTATATTCTTCCATCTCTGTGCTCCTTTCCCCGTAAGCGCGTTTGAAACCGGATTTTCAAACGCACTTCAGCCTGAAAAGAGCTGCTGCAGCTATTCTCTGCAGCAGCTCTTTGCCTACTTGAATGTGTTTTGCCCTGATTACAGATTTTCCTGCATGAATTTGCTCACTGCCTCATAAGCAGCCTCTTCATCTTCCCCTTCAAAGGTCAGGATCACTTCCTGTCCTTGTTTCACCCCAAGGCCCATAATGCCGAAAATTCTCTTGCAGTCTCCCTCTTTTTGATCCTTCACCAGCTTGATGCTGCTGGCAAATCCTTTTGCCACTTTGACTAATTCTCCTGCCGGACGTGCATGGATTCCTTCCGGGTCTGTGATGGTGTAATTAAATTCTTTCATGGTATTTCTCTCCTTTTATATGATTTTCTTATTCCGTTACTTTCCTTTTAAAAGCTCCCAGCAGACCTGCGGATACAACAGTTCCTGCCACAAGCGCCACCAGGTACATGACAGCATTGCCCACCACAGGGAAGACGAAGATTCCGCCGTGAGGAGCCATCAATGTACAGTGAAAGAGCATACTCAGCGCACCGGCCACACCGGAGCCGATCATACATGCCGGGATCACATGAAGCGGATCGGATGCCGCAAAGGGGATCGCTCCCTCTGTGATGAAGGCCAGGCCCATAATAAAGTTGGTAGGGCCTGCTTCCCTCTGTTCTTTTGTAAATTTATTCTGAAACAACAGGGTTGCCAGGGCAATGGCGCAGGGTGGTGTCATACCCCCGATCATGACCGCTGCCATTATATCGTAGTTTCCGGCAGCAATGGATGCTGTTCCGAACACATAAGCTGCCTTGTTAAAGGGACCTCCCATATCTATAGCCATCATAGCGCCCAGGATCAGTCCTAAAACAATCTTACTGGACCCGCTCATGCTTGTCAAACCATTGTTCAGCGCAGTGTTGATACCGCCCATGAGCGGCTCCACCACAAAGGCCATGAGAAGACCCATGAGCAGAATTCCCACCACCGGATAAATCAGGACCGGAGCAATCTTCTCGATAGCCTGGGGAAGCTTATCACACAATTTGCGCAGCAGCCTGATAAGATATCCCGCCGCAAAACCTGCCGCCAGGGCTCCCAGGAAACCGGACTGTCCCTGGGAAGCGATCATACCGCCCACAAATCCAACCGCCAGGGCAGGCCTGTCGCCGATTGCCATGGCAATGAATCCCGCCAGGACCGGAAGCATGAATGCAAATGCTGTACCGCCGATACTTTTAAACAGGGCCGCTACCGGGGTGATGGTACCGAAATCCGCCCTCTGGTCAATGGGCAGGGAATTCATATCCACACTGAAACCGTCGATCAGAAAGGCTATGGCGATCAGGATACCGCCGCCCACCACAAAGGGGAGCATATGGGATACACCGTTCATGAGCTGGGTATAAATCTGGTGGCCTACGCTGCCGCTGCTCTTTCCCTGGGAAGTCTTCTGCACTGCGCCGGAAGCGTGATATATAGGGGCATCTCCGTTTACAGCTCTCTCAAGCAGAGCGTCCGCCTTACTGATTCCGTCTGAAACCTGACACTCGATCACTTTTTTGCCGTCAAAGCGGTCCATGGGGACCTGGGCGTCAGCAGCCACAATGATGCAGTCTGCTTCCCGGATCTCTTGGTCTGTCAGCACATTCTTGGCGCCGCCTGAACCTCTCGTCTCCACTTTCACGAAACATCCCTTAGCCTTAGCCGCTTTCTCGATCCCTTCTGCCGCCATATAAGTATGTGCAATTCCTGTTGGGCAGGAGGTGACAGCCAGAATCTTTGCCTGTCCCTTCTGCTCTGTCAGGCGCTCATCAATATCCGGTTTTTCATCATCTGCTTTATCTATGATCTCCAGAAATTCATCCACAGTCCGGGCGTTTCTCAGGGAATCGGAAAATGCCTCATCCATCATTAAAACCGACAGCTTACTGAGTACATCCAGATGTACATTGTCTTTTGTATTGGGCGCCGCGATCAGAAAAATAAGGGTCACCGGCTCGCCGTCCAGGGCCTCAAAGTCAACGCCGTCCTTCACCACCATGGCTGCAAGGCCGGGTCTGTCAACCGCGTCACATTTTCCGTGGGGAATGGCGATCCCCTCACCAATTCCTGTGGTGCTCTCCTCCTCCCTTGCGTAGACCTGCTTTCTGTAGGCCTCCTCATCATTGATCTTACCGCTCTTTGCCATCAGGGCGACTACCTGGTCAAGTGCCTCCTCTTTACTTTTAGGCGCACCATTCAGGGAAATACTTCTCTTGTCCAGTAAATCCGTTATTCTCATACTTGTTTCCTTCCTTTATATGGTTTGGTAGACAGCTTCTATTTCCTCACGTTTTGCCAGATATTCTGAAAATGCGCTGGCGCTTCCCGCTGCGATTCCCATATGAAATGCATGGACATAATCCTTTTTCTCCATCCAACCGGCCAGAAATCCGGCTACCATGGAATCCCCTGCTCCCACAGCGTTCACAAGATTTCCTTTGGGGGCCGGGGCCATATGACAGCTTCCGTCTGAGGCTGCCAGTACCGCGCCTTCCCCTGCCATGGATACCAGCACATTACATGCGCCCATCTCCTGCAGCTTTCTGGCATAGGGAATGACTTCCTCCCTGGTCTTGATCTCTGCATCAAATATTTCTCCAAGTTCATGATTATTGGGTTTTATCAGAAACGGATGGTATTCCAATACATTGACCAGCAAATCCCTGGTGGCATCCACCGCAATCATGATCCCTTTTCCGGTGAGACGTTTCATGATGTTCTTATAAATGTCATCCGGCATGGATGCCGGTATACTGCCTGCCAGGACCAGCACATCCCCCTCACGCAGTCCGTCCAGTCTGCTCAGAAGTTCCTCTACTTTTTCTTTTCCTATGTCCGGCCCCTGTCCGTTAATCTCTGTACCGTCAATGGATTTCAGCTTCAGGTTGATTCTGGAGACCCCTTCCCGGATCTGGATGAAGTCCGCCTTCACGCCAATCTCCTCCACTTTCCTGCGGATCTCATTGCCTGTAAATCCGGCGGTAAATCCCAGGGCGGTATTTTCAATCCCCAGATTCTTCAGCACTGTGGATACATTGATCCCCTTGCCGCCCGGCAGCAGCAGTTCGGAATCTGTCCTGTTAGTCATGCCAAGCTGAAAATCCTCAACGGAAACGATATAATCCAGTGACGGATTAAATGTGACCGTATAAATCATATGGCTTCCCTCCTGTCCGGTTGTTCCGGCTATCTCTGTTTTATTAACTATCTGTATTATACAACCATAATCGTTCAAATTCAATCAGATTAATTCACGAAAATCACGGTTTATTTTGGTGCAATATGCACAGTTTTGAACGTTTAAATACTCATTAAGACCTCTTCTTCCATAATCAGTCATATTCAGTCATTCGTATTTTCCTGCCACCGTGGATAATAGAAAAAGCCGAGGACAGAAAGATATCTGCTTTTAATATCTTCCTTCTTCGACTTTCCTATACCATATATATACTTTTTGTGCGGGATGATCCATTTGCCGTACAGCCTGCTCCTGTTTTTCTCCTCTTAAAAGCCTGGCTGCGATCTCTACATCAGAGTCCTCAGGATAGTTCTGCATAAGATCCGCAATCTGCTTAACATGTAAGACATCTGTTTCCAGTACCTCTGCAATTTCTATTGCCGCATAACCTTTCTTTACTTTTTTCTTATACAGCGAATCAAATCTGCTTTGCCTTGGTCCATTCCTTTTTCCAACCCCATCTCAATGCCCTCATCATAATGCCAGCTCCACTGTTTTCTCCGCCAAGGCCTGTTTTTCTTCTCTTCCTTTTACGGTCAGCGGCAAGATGATCAGCTCCAGTAATTCATCATCGCCAAGGGCTTCCTTGTTTTTTATTTTGTCCTGTACTTTTCGGAACACCTCCTCTGTATCAATCCCCAGAAGATATGCAGGCTCTATTTTAAGCTGCATACATCCCACATCCATAATATCAGGATCTACCTCTCCGATATCTGTTGAAAAGATAATGAGATGAAACGCTTTAAGATCCTGGCTATGTAGTTCACATATTTTACCACATCCTTGAGCCCGCCGGGCTTCCCGGGCACGGCGGGGCGTTGGGTTCGGCATGCTACGGGTCTCTGCGAACCATGATCCATCCTCAAGGAAAATAGATTATCCAGCCTTAATTCATTGGCTTCTATAGCAGGGAGGTTTGTAGGTCTGCAGTCCTTGATCCGTATATGCGGCAGTCCATACACAGCAAGGCTTTTGTCTATCAGTGTATCTGCAAAATATTTCAGTGTAATATCTTTGTTTTGATATGCAATATCACTTATGTGTTTCTCCTCTTATTATATCCTTATAGAATGGGAATTGTAATATAAAAACATTTACAAAGGCCTCACCAACTTCCTGTTATAAATCTTAAAATGTGGAAAACCGCAGAAACTGCGCAGATATAAAAAGCAGAACGCTTTTGAATATGTTCTTAGATCAGCAGAGTTCAATGGGTCTGTCAATATTCTTTTTGCAGTGGAATTGCAGCGAAAAAAGCGCCCGGAAAATACCGGGCGCAAAGCTGTTGAAATTATATGATTGCTTTTTTGATTATTTCGTCATTTCTCCGTAGCACTCTTTTCCAGGAGCTAAAGCGTTAGCTTCATCTGTATCAATGTGTGCTGCTGTTGCGTAGGATGCGCTTACGCGGACTACTACATCACCGAAAGTCAGAGATCTTCCGTTAGGAGATTCAATGTCCAGTTTAACCATATCTTTGTCTTTCACGCCTGCTTTTTCAGCATCTTCCGGAGTCATATGTACATGGCGTTTTGCAGCGATCACGCCCTCTGTCAGTTCTACTTCACCTTCCGGTCCAACTAACTTACATGCACCTGTACCTGCGATATCGCCGGACTCACGGATCGGAGCAGCTACGCCGAGGCTTCTTGCATCTGTCAGGGATACCTCGATCTGTGTATCCTTTCTGACTGGTCCTAAAACGGACATTTTCAGGCTGCCTTTGGAACCGATCACTTCAACTTTCTCTTCACATGCAAACTGTCCCGGCTGGCTCAGCATTTTTTTAACAGTCAGCTCATGGCCTTTACCAAACAGAATCTCCAGATGTTCCTGAGATAAATGTAAATGTCTTGCAGATGTTTCTACTAATACTTTCATTTCATATCCTCCACACAATGATTTCAATTCTCATTCTGAATTGACATCTTTTTCAGAACGTTCTCTATTCTTAATTATAACTTTTTTGGGGGGCTTGTCAACGCATCTGGGAGGATTCTTTTGGAACTTTTTGCATTTTTCACAGTACATGGCTCGAAAGTGAGAGCTGTCCCTTCAGGCTCTAAAAGCTCATGTAACAGAAGGACATGGTACAGTATCCCAAAGTACGGGAGCTGTTATCACTCCTCGCCGGTGCTTTTTGGAAGTTTCTTCTTCAGATAGTCATATTCCGCCATAATGCTTCTGGTTATCTCATCCTCCCCAAACCGGTTGTCCGGCTGGTAAATCTTTAGGAGTGCCCAGGCACGCCGTTTTAGTTCCTCCTGTGAACGGATGCCCTTAAAGTAATGTATCTTTCGTTCACTCTCTCCAATGGTGGAATTTCTCACGCTGTTATAGACTTTATTGCTGTCCCAGTCATAATCCGCCCATTTATATCCTGTCTTTTTATGTACAATATTTACGCTCTCCAGAGCTGTTTTGTAGAACTTCATGATCCAGCTGCAGATACCCTCCAGCACCACCATCACGGCGCCTACGCCGGCTCCCGGCACATATGCCAGAACGGCTGCTATCAGAACACTGATCATAATTGCAGCGATTCCCGGACCGCGTCCCTGTATCTGCAGTGCTATCTGCGCCACAACGCCTATAGTCAGAACCACTGCTGCCAGAATGCACACAAACGTTACCAAAGCTCCGCAGACTTTTAAAAAAAACTGAAAACACCTTGCCAGTAAAAATACGCAGAAAAGTACAGGTGCCGCAATCACTTTCCCTGCTGTTTTCAAAAACTTCATCTTTTATCCCTTATCGTTTTCCTTATACCGGACACTGCCCGGTATCTTTAATTCCTCAGAACTGCTCAGCACCTTTACAATTATGAACAAACTCCGTAACGCCTCAACTTGGGGATGGGCTTTTTGTCTGGCTGCCGAATAGTTACATTTCTCATTCTTTTTCCTTGTTTAGTTTAACACAATCTTCCATGAGAGGGAAGGGAAACATAAAAAATAACGGCCTCTGAGGATTTTCCCCTAAGGCCGTAAATAAAAGTCTATTCTTTATTTCACCGGAACTGCACCCCCATCTTTACACTGCTGGCCGGGTTTTGTTCAATGCTCATGTAAGTATCTGCCGCCTCGTCCATGGACACAACCGGGTCAACGATATTTTCGCATTTCAAAAGACCTTTTGCAAGCATATCCCAGCAGGTATCACAGATTCTTTCAAAGCTCCATCTGGGGTTTTCCCGGTTCGGCTCACTGCAGGCTCTGGAAATGATGATATTTGGCTGATTGAAATGGGCTTCTCTTCCAAGATTCAGACCGCCCAGGCATTCGTGATACCACCCAACAACTGCCACATTTCCATTATAGGCTACGCCCCGGATTGCCTGCTGGAGGGCATAATAGTTTCCGCTGGTCTCTATCACTACATCCGCACCGCGTTTGCCTGTAGCCTTCTTGATCTCCAGGCCCACGTCCACGGATGAAGAATCAAGGGCAAGGTCCGCACCGTTTTCCAATGCCACTGTCCGCCGTTTTTCGATAGGGTCGCAGACAATGACTTTTGCTGCCCCTGCCAGTTTTGCGAACTGGGCCGCAAGCAGACCGATGGCTCCCAGGCCGGAGACCACCACGTTATCTCCCACTCTCACCTGACCATCACGGATCCCTCCCAAGGCAAACTGGGCCGGGTCGTAGCATACAGCCTCTTTCCAGGTCATGCGCTCCGGCATTTTAAAGGCTTCCCGGGCTTTCAGGGTGTGGGTGCTTTTGAGCGGGCCGTAGCCTGCAATGCGCTCTCCTATTTCAAATCCCTGTACTTCACTCCCCATCTCGGTGATATGTCCGATCCACATATTTCCCGGCCGCATGAAAAATGGTTTTTCCCCAGCCTCTTTGCTCTCTCTGAAAAGAAGATACTCCTCGTCAAATATATTTTCCAGGAACGGATCCTCTCCCCGGAAATGGGTAAACTCTGTTCCGTGCTTTGCGGCGGCGAAATCCACTTTGGCACGGATCTCGTTCTCTTTTACCGGACTATCTTCGTATTCTCTGAGGAATGCCTTTCTCGGTTCTGTTGAAACAATCTCTTTTCCTGTCATTTTACCTCCTTTATGTGAATCATTCATTTTTTATTCCGACACCACACATGCCCCGTTTTTTGCGGAGGACTCCACCACCGCGCTTACCAGCCGCAGACCTTTCAGTCCCTCAGGCACACCGGCTATATTTTCTCGTCTGCCCCGTATCGTTTCTATAAAACAGCAGTCTTCCAGGTATGTGGCATCCACATCCTCAGCAACTGTCTCTGTATGGGGAGTTTCCTCATCCGTAAATGTGAAGACCGCATGGTTATGGTCCATAAAATCAGCGGTCATATGCTGGCATATAACCCGGAATCTGCCGTTCCACTGTTCTTTTACGGAACAGTTGGAGCCGCATATGGAACCCAGGGAACCGTTTTTAAAATGTATACTGCAGACACTGGTGTCCTCAATGGTATATCCCTCCACATCCTGATGGCAGAGGTTGGCGATATGTCCATTCACGCAGTCCGCATCCCCCATCAGATACAGGCCCATATCATACAGGTGGATGACTTGCTCAAAGACCTGCCCGCCACATTTTGTGACGTCCCGCCACCAAGGGCCGTGAAGGCTGTTGCACTCATAATCCGCCATATACAGGGTGGGCCTCCCGGCTTTTCCGCTGTCCATATATTCTTTCCATTTTCTGACGGCGCTTCCGAATCTCATATGGTACCCTACCTGGGAAACAATATGATTGCGCTCTACCGCGTCTGCCATGGATTTTCCCCGCTCTACATTAAGAGCAATAGGCTTTTCGATAAATACATGAATCCCCCTATCTGCGGCTGCTTCCAGCTGTCCGCTGTGGGCAAAGGGCGGCAGGCAGATATACAGCGCGTCAAGCCCTGCCTCCTCTATCATACGGTATCCGTCATCATAGATCCCGCAGTCCAAATGATTTTCGCAGGCAAAGACCCTGGCATCATCTGCGGGGGAGGAACAAAGTCCTGCAATCTTAACATTTTCCATTTTCATCATGCTGCGCGCATGGGCTTTTCCCATGTTTCCCATGCCCAGCACACCTACTCTCAACACTTTCTCCATGTAACTGTTCTCCTTATTATTTCCGTATATGCCCTATTGGAGGGCTTCCAAAAGTCCTGGAACTCCGGCCCCTCATCACACTTTATCCTAATGTCATCTGTATTTCGGTATCCATGAGCCGTGGGCCTCCGGCATCTCATCACACTTTATCCTAATGTCATCTGTATTTTGGCATCCATGAGTCGTGGGCCTCCAGCATCTCATCGCACATTGCCCTGATATCATCCATGGACAGCTCTGCTGCCGTATGGGGATCCATCATGGCTGCCATATAGATATCCTCTTTCCGCCTGGATCTTGCGGCCTGCATGGTAAGTAACTGGACATTGATATTGGTACGGTTTATGGCAGCGCACTGTTCCGGGAGATTTCCCACATAACAGGGATGGATTCCGTCCCGGTCCACCAGACAGGGAACCTCCACGCAGGCATTTGGAGGAAGATTGGGTATCAGGCCTGTATTCTGTACATTTCCGTGAACACGGTAGGGAACATCATTCTCCATGGAATTAATGATAAAGGACGCAAACTCACGGCTCTTTTCATGCTTGATCTCCGCATTCTGCACCAGCTCCCCACGCATCTGTTTCCAGTCACCGATCTGTTTGATACAGCGCTTTGGATATTCGTCCAAGGGAATATTATACCTCTCGATCAGTTCCGGATATCTGTCTTTTATGAACCATGGTGTGTATTCCCCATTGTGTTCTGAGGACTCTGTTATGTAGTATCCGAATCTCAGCATCATCTCGTAACGGACTTTATCCCAGTCCGCGTCGTATGCAGCCTCACCATTCAGAAAGGCGCCCGCCCGCTTTTTGATCTCCGGATACAAATCCTTCCCTTTACCGTCCTGCACCTTTAAAAGCCACGCCTGATGGTTGATGCCAGCGATCTCCCACCTTGTCTCCGGCACCAGTTCTTCCATATCAAGGGCCTTGAAGAGCTGGGGAATGCAGACCTGGACACTGTGGCACAGTCCGATGGTTTTTATTTTTGTGTAGGTCTGCAGATATCCTGTCAGCATTGCCATAGGGTTGGAATAGTTGATGAACAGAGCATCCGGGCAGACTTCCTGCATGTCTTCTGCAAATTCTTCCAGCACCGGTATGGTACGCAGTGCCCGGAATATACCTCCTATGCCTAAAGTATCTGCTATGGTCTGACGCAGTCCGTATTTTTTCGGAATCTCAAAATCCGTGATAGTACAGGGATCGTATCCGCCTACCTGAATGGCGTTTACCACATATTTCGTCCCTCTCAGGGCCTGTTTCCTGTCTGCGTGAGTCTCGATCCTCACTTTTCGCCCCGCATTGGAGGCGATATTCTCCAGCATTTTTCTGGAATCTTCCAGCCGCACCGGGTCAATGTCGTGCAGCGCGATCTCTAAATCCTGTATTTCGGGTGTCAGGATACAGTCCCCCAGCACGCTCTTGGCAAAAATCGTGCTGCCTGCCCCCATAAAAGCTATTCTTGGCATATGTCCCTCCTGTTGTAATTATTATATCTTCTGTTGTGATCCCTCAGCAGGCCTGGGCATTTACTGCGCTGGCCGTAAGAAAGTCATGTTACGGAAATCCCTCAGCTCTTCATTCCTGTGATCGTAATTCCCTCAATGATATATTTCTGCGCAAACAGATAGACCATCAGCACAGGTATCACCGCAATGGTGGAGGCAGCCATGATCAGCGACCAATCCACCGTATATTTTCCCTTAAACATATTTAGAAGCAGGGGCACCGTATATTTTTCCTGGGAATTTAAAAATATCAGGGGTGTATAAAAACTGTTCCAGTTCCACATAAAGGAGAAGATTCCCAGGGAAGCCAGCGCGGGCTTCACAAGAGGAAGTACGATCCTGAAGAACATGGAGCCATAATTTGCCCCATCAATGATGCCCGCCTCCATCAGCTCATCAGGCAGTGCCATAATAAACTGCCTGCAAAGGAATACTCCCATAGGCATATAGGCAGCTGTCATCAAAATAATGGACAAATGTGTGTCAATCAGGTTAAGCTGGCTAAAGATCAGGAACAGCGGAATGGAGATCACTGTATAAGGAACCATCATGACCGAAATAAATCCGCCAAACACCACCCCGGAGCCCCTGAACCTAAGTTTCCCCAGCGCATAACCCGCCATAGCGGAGGTGATCACCTGTCCTGTCACATTGATGACAGCCAGCTTCAGACTGTTCAGATATGCTGTCCCAAAGGGAAGCGCTGTCATGGCCTTTTTGTAATTATCCCAGTGGAAGATTTCCGGTATCAATTTGGGCGGGTAGGCAAATGCCTCCTCAGAGCCCTTCAAAGACGTGGATATCATCCATAGAAACGGGAACAGCGCAAGTACAGCCATGACTATGAGTATCACCTGGACCAGCAGGGTATTGATCCGTTTATTCTTTTTATTTGTCATCCTCTCACCTACTCTCCGTAATGAACCCATTTGTCAGAAAGCTTAAACTGTATCACAGACACAGCCACAACCACAAAGAACAGGAGCAGTGCTGCCGTGGATGCCTTCCCCAGTTCGTAACTCTTAAATGCCGTCTGATAAATGTGAATTGCCATGGTATACGTCTTCTTGGCCGGTCCTCCCGAAGTCAGCAGGAACATCTGGTCAAAGACCTGAAACGCATTGATCATGGTGGTGATAGTCACCAGCAGTGTGGTTGGTGAAATTAGAGGCACCGTAATATTGAAAAACACCTGCCGTTCATTGGCGCCGTCTATCTTCGCCGCTTCCACATAAGTCCTGGGTACATTCTGCAGTCCTGCCAGAAACAGCACGATATTATATCCCAGCCCCCACCAGATACTCATAACGATCACCGCTCCCATAGCTGTGGATGGGTCACGCAGCCATTCCTTCCCCTGGATCCCGAAAAATTTAAGTATCATATTCAGAATTCCAAACTGGGGCTGGTAAATCCATGACCATACCACCGCTATCCCCACAGAGGTGACAATCTGCGGCAAGAAAAAAACCGCCCGGTAAAACATTTTCCCCCATGCCTTATTCAGAAGCATGGCAAGCCCCAGAGATAAAACAATGGAACATGGCACATAGATCACGGAATAGAGAAGCGTATTCTTAATGGCCATGGCCGTATCCGGGTCTGTAAACACTTCCTTAAAATTCTGAAGTCCTGTAAACACCGGCGAGCTGAACCCATTCCAATCAAAAAAGCTCAGTACAAAGGCAATCACAATGGGTATGATCCCAAGGCAGACCAGACTGATGAGCTGGGGAAGGATAAACACGATCCCCCATCTGTTTCTGGATTTTTCCAGTTTACTTTTCTTCATATATCCATCCCTTCCCCACATACCTTATTATTTCTGAAGTTCATCATCAACTGTCTGAATGATATTTGCCAGGGTCTGCTCCACATCCTGCTCTCCTACAAGCAGTTTCTCCACCTGGCCTGTGATGGAATCCGTCATACCCGGGTGAAGTGCCTCTGCCTTTGGATATACCAATGCCATATCAACAGCGTCCAGGAAGTTCTGCGCATGTTCCGGGGTTCCGGTCAGTACAATCTCATCCAGTCCGTCAACTGTGGGAACCGCATTGCCCTGCCCTTCCATCCTGATATTCTGTCCCTGCTCACCGCAGTAGAAGGATACGAATTCCCAAACCGCGTCAGGATCGGCTGTCTTTTTGTTGATCACCAGCGGTGTTGCCGGCATAGCGCAGACAGCCTGTGAAGGCTCTTCATAATAGGGGAAGGGAACTACATCATATGTAAAACTCAAATCCGTAAAATCCGCCACATACCAGCGCCCTGCATACAACATTCCCGCCTGTCCTGAAACAAACAGTGTGTCCGGTGATTCTCCGCTGGTAAGGGAGCCTGCAAAAGTAAACGCTTTTGACTTGATATTACTGTCCAGATAGGTCAGTCCTGCCTTTGTCCGCTCAGAACCAAACTCCGATTTTGACATATCATCTGAATAGATCGGTTCCTCTGCCGAGAAAAGAAAGGAGTAAAGCGGCCCCCACCAGTTCTCATAGACAAATCCCACCTTAGACGCATCCCTGAGCTGTTCTGATACCTGCTGCAGCGCCTCAAAATTCCATTTGCCCTCATCCACATATTCCTGGGGCGTCTTAATATTCAGTCCCTTAAACAAGTCAGCATTATAATAGATCACCATAGGGTTACAATCCACCGGAACCCCTGTCACCTTATCCTCAAACGTATAATTTTCCAGTAAATTCTCCGGCACATCCGCCCGTTTTAAGTTGGAATCACTTTGGTCCAGGTACTTGGCAACATCCAGCAGCATATCTGATCTATTCAGTTCCCCGTATGACGCCTCCTCCGAGTAAAAACAGTCAGGAGCCTCCTTTGACTTGAGCTGTGTCATGATCTTCTCGTTATAATTGTCACCCGGCACACCTACAAAGGTTACCTCTACATTTTCACTCTGCTCATTAAAAGCATCCACTGCTTTTTTATACTGCTCCAGTTCCGCTGCCGAACCCCCGACCATGAACCGCACGCTGTCCTTTCCGCCAGCAGTCTTTCCTTTGTCTCCACCGCTCTGGCAGCCCCCAAGCACCAAAGTCCCTGTCAATCCTGTCACCAATGCTGCCGCTAACATTTTTCTTCTCAACATACTTTTTACCTCCTTGGTAATACCTTCTCTGTTTTCCATGTTTCCATCAGCATTTCTTTCTGGCTGGTAACTGCTCCGTACCTTCACAGTTACTATGGTTTTAATTATAAAAGATTCCTTCCAAAACAGAATATCTTCTCTTGTCCTTATGATGGATTCATGTTGTTTTTTGTGCATATTAGTATTATACTGATGAAAAAAGGGGGATTCATTATGAAAATTGAGGAATATTACGCATCGAAAACAAAAAGAGATGTAAATTTAAGATATTGCGGATATGAAGAATGCGCACCCGATTTCCGCATGCCGCCCCACACCCGTTCCGAATACCTGATACACTATATTACCCAGGGCCAGGGAAGCTACATCTGTGAGGGGTACACCTATCCCATTCGGCAAGGAGAACTCTTTATCATATATCCGTCCCAGCTTGTCAGCTACCACACTTCCCCGGAAGACCCGCTGCATTTTTGCTGGCTTGCTTTTACCGGTGAAAACGCTGACACCCTCACAGACCAACTGGGCTTCTCCCACAGCTCCCCTGTACGCAAGCTTCACCCCCAATACTCCATAGATGAAAATATCCGGACCCTGGCGGAGCACCTGTCCTCTGTAGGCTTCTGCAACGACTTCACCATCCAGTCCCTCATGTACTCCATCTTCTCCAATATTGCCCAGTCCTACAGTCTCTCCGGCAATTACCAGAAAGAAAGCCAGACCATCCTCTTCGAGCACATTGGAAAAGCAAAATCCTACATCAAATGCAACTATATTTACCCCATCACCGTCCAGGACATTGTGGATCACGTAGGTCTGGAGCGCAGCTATTTCTCCAAAATATTCCACAAATTCACAGGAACCACAGCCCAAAACTATCTCCTGAACGTCCGCATCCAGCGCTCCAAGCTTCTACTGGAGCGTACAGACTACACCATCCGTGAAATCTGTTCCTACGTGGGCATGAAAGACGAATATTATTTTTCCAGAGCCTTCAAACGTTCCGTGGGTCTCTCCCCCACCCAATACCGCCAAAACGTCCGCCAGGACACTGCATCTTCCCTTGCCGCATCCACTTAAAATATCCATGGCAAAAACAGCAAATATCAATATCCGAATTGATCCGGAAACAAAATCAAGCGCCGAACAATTATTTTCCAGTTTTGGAATCACCTTGACAGATGCCTTTCCACCGGCCTATTCCGTTCACCTTTTATATCCCCAAACAATCATTTATCCCACCATAAAAAGCGGCTGCCCCGGACACCTTGCACCTAGCATGCAAAGTTCCCGGACCAGCCGCCCAGTTTATTCTTATCCACAACCTATTCAGGACTCATGATCACTTTCATGAAATTTCTTAAGATTCCCAATCTTCTGCCGTCTCTCCTCCAGAATCCCTTCCACTTCATCAATAGAAATCCCGCTCTGCACCATCATAACCACCAAATGATAAAGAAGGTCACAGATTTCATTAGCCGTATCCCCATTCTCCCCATTTTTTGCAGCAATGATCACCTCACTGCACTCCTCACCGCACTTTTTTAAAATTTTATCAAGCCCCTGCTCAAAAAGATAGCAGGTATAAGAACCTTCCTGTTTTACAGCCTTGCGTTCCAAAGCCACATCATACAATCCCTTGATCACATCCATCATAAAGGCCGCCCTCCTTTTTCTTTTTTCCAGATATCCCTAAAAAAACAGCTGTGTGCCCCTGTATGACAGGCAGCGCCTGTCTGAACTACTGTTACGAGCAAGGTATCATTATCACAGTCTGCTTTTATATCTATCACCTTCTGAACATGTCCGGAAGTGGCACCTTTGTTCCACAGCTCTTGTCTGGAGCGGCTGTAAAACCAGGTATATCCGGTCTCAAAAGTTTTCTGAAGACTCTCCCGGTTCATATAGGCCAGCATCAGTACCTCCCCTGTGCCCGCTTCCTGTACAACGGCAGGTATCAAATCGCTCTTTTCAAAATAACATTCTAAATCCATGCTCTACCTCCTGACCGGAATCCGTTCTTCTTCCAGATGCTCCTTTACCTGTCCCACCGTCAGTTCCCGGAAATGAAACAATGAAGCTGCCAGTGCTGCATCCGCTTTACTCTCCTTGAAAACCTCTGAAAAATGTTCCAGCTTACCACATCCGCCGCTGGCAATGACCGGTATGGATACCACGCCACAGACCGCATTGGTAAGTTCCAGATCAAAACCGTCACGGCATCCGTCTGTATCCATGGAAGTGAGCAGGATCTCACCAGCCCCAAGCTGCTGGCACTTCTGTGCCCATTCTATGGCATCCAGACCTGTATCTATCCTTCCGCCGTTCACCACGACTTTGAATCTGCCCTTCTCATCCCTCTTTGCATCAATGGCAGCCACCACACACTGGCTCCCGAATACCGCTGCCGCTTCCCTGATGAGCTCAGGGTTTTTCACTGCCGCCGAATTGACAGAAACCTTGTCGGCTCCGGCCCGGAGGATTTCCCGGAAATCCTCCACTGTACGGATGCCTCCCCCTACTGTAAGGGGTACAAATACATGTTTTGCCGTCCTGGACACCACATCTGCCATAGTCGCTCTTCCCTCATGGGTTGCTGTGATATCCAGAAAGCAGATTTCATCTGCTCCCTGCCTGTCGTACGCAATGGCGCATTCCACCGGATCTCCCACCTCTTTGATTCCCACAAAATTCACGCCCTTAACCACTTTGCCGTCTCTTACGTCCAGGCAGGGTATAATTCTCTTTGCTAACATGACTGCTCACCTGCTTTCTCTACCGCCTCACACAGATCAAGAGCACCTGTGTAAACGGCTTTCCCGCAGATACATCCGTATAGATCAAGATTTTTGCAGTCCGTAATATCCTGTATGGAGCTTACTCCTCCGCTTGCAATGATCCTGCAGGATACCCTTTCATTCAGCCTTCCCAGCTGTTCCGTATTGACCCCCGTAAGGGTGCCGTCCCTGGAAATATCCGTATAGATAATGGTTCTCACTCCGGCCTCTTCCATGGCCTGTGCCAAATCCAAATAGGTGACATCACTTTTTTTGAGCCAGCCCTCTGTGGCTGCCATACCGTTTTTCGCGTCTATGCCCACAGCTATTTTCTCACCGAATTCCCGGACAGCCTCTTTTACAAGAGACGGATCTTTTACCGCCACGGAACCCAAAATGACTCTCGAAATGCCTTTTTCCAGAAACCGCTCTATGGTTTCCATGCTGCGGATTCCCCCGCCCACTTCCACTTTAAGACCGGACTCTTTCGCTACTCTCTCAAAAATCGCTTCATTTACAGGTCTCCCGTCTTTTGCTCCATCCAGGTCCACCATATGTATCCAGGAAGCACCTGCGGCCCGGAAGGAAGCTGCCGTATCATAGGGACTTTCCGCCACCTGATGGGCGGTTGCATAATCGCCTTTCACCAGCCGCACACACGTCTTGTCTTTTATATCAATTGCAGGTAATATAATCATTCTCTCACCAGCCTTGCAAAATTTTTCAGAAGTTCCAGCCCCACAGCACCGCTTTTCTCAGGATGGAACTGGGCGCCGTATACATATCCCCGGTGTACCAGAGCGGGGATCCGCTGGTTATATACTGTATAACAGGAAATATTCTCCTCCCCGGTCTCTGCCCGGAAAGAATGGACAAAATATACATATGCATCCTTCGGCAGATTTTCTGTCATGGCACAGGGATTTAAAACCGTCAGACTATTCCATCCCATATGGGGAATTTTAAGGCCATTGCCCTCAATACGCTGCACACAGCCCGGTATCAGTCCAAGGCCTTCCGTCTCTCCGAACTCATAACTCTTTTCAAAAAGCATCTGCATTCCAAGGCAAATCCCCAGAAGAGGCTTTTTCTGTGCCTCCTCCTTTATGACTTTTGCAAGCCCCTGCTCCTTGAGCATACGCATGGCATCAGGGAAAGCCCCCACTCCGGGCAGTATCATGGCATCTGCACAGCGGATCTCCTCACAGTCTGCTGTGACCACACTCTTCTCTTCTAAAAAATCAAGGGCATTCTTTACACTGAAAAGATTACCCGCCCCGTAATCAATGACCGCTATCATGCCAGCATCCCCTTTGACGAAAGTATTTTTCCTCTATTTGGTTCCAGAGCCTCTTTCAGGGCATGTGCTGCCGCCTTAAAAAGGGCCTCGGTCTTATGGTGGTCATTTTCCCCATAGGGACACCGCAGATGCAGGGTAATTCCGCCATTAAATGCAAATGCCCGGAAAAACTCTTTCACCATACAGCAGTCCAGGGTTCCCACGCTCTGATTGGCAAACTCCGCGTCGAATACCAGATAAGGCCGCCCGCTGATATCTAAGGAACAGAATCCCAGCGCTTCATCCATGGGAATATAGAAGCTTCCATATCGCCGGATACTGCCTTTGTCACCCAGAGCCTTTGAAAACGCCTGCCCCATGACAATGCCCAAATCTTCAATGCTGTGATGGCAGTCAACCTCCAGGTCACCTTTCATATCCAAATCCATATCAAATCCTCCGTGTACACAGAAGGCCTGTATCATGTGGTCAAAAAATCCCACCCCGCAGCTTCCCGTATAGCGGCCGCTGCCGTCCAGATTCCATCTCAGCCTGATATTCGTCTCCTTTGTTGTCCTTGTTATCTCTCCGATCCTCAAATCAGCTTCCTCCTTTCCCATTTTCTATATTACATTTAACTGCTCAGTATTTTCACCGTTACAGGCAAAAATCTTTAGGCAATGCTCCCACACGCCCGGCTGTTCACCTATGGGAACCGTCTATATTCCGTATACTGTCAGTCCAGCAGTTCATCCAACACCCGTATCACCGCATCGTTTTCCATTTTTCTGCCGGCTGTCACCCGCAGATAGCCATTCATGTACCGGACGGAAATGCTTTTCTTTTTCATCTCTTCAAACACCAAAGCCGCATCCTTCACCTTCATGAAAATGAAGTTTGTGGTAGTGGGAAACAAGTTCAGGATATCCGCTTTTCTGTTTTTCAGTTCCAAAAGCTCCTGATACAGTTCATCTCTGGATCTCCGGATAGAGCGGATACAGTTCTTGATATAATCCGGATGGTCCAGGATCGCACAGCCTACCGCCTGTGTCAGAGAGTTCACGTTATACGGAGACTTTAATGCGTGCAGGATATCTGTCAGCTCTCTGCCCGCCGCGGCAAATCCCAGACGGATGGCTGCCAGACCCAGAGCCTTGGAACATGTTTTCAGCACAATGAGGTTGTCGTATTTCTCTATCACATCCAGGACAGAGCCTTCGGCAAAATCCATATACGCTTCATCCACGATGACCAGAGCATGGGTGCCTTCCATGATCTTTATAATATCATCCCTGGAAAGCGTCAGGGATGTGGGGTTGCAGGGGTTGGAAAAAATAAGCAGCTTCGCGTTCTTTTCCTCAGCCCGCTTTAAAATATCCTCCGCGTTTGTCACCATATCTTCGGCTTTCTGCAGCGCCTCCACACGGATATGGTTCATCTGTGCATAGAAGGTGTACATGGAAAAATCGGGAAGGGCTACCAGCATGGTGTCCCCGCTCTCCAGAAAATTAGGTACAATAAGGGAGATCAATTCATCGGAACCGTTTCCCGCAGTGAGCAGTTCCGGTTTCACATGAAAAAAGCGACCGAACTTTTCACAGAGTTTTACTGCAAAGGGGTCCGGATAGCGGTTGAATTCCACCTGCTCCACTGCCTTCAACACATCCCTGCGGATATCATCCGGAAGGTCCTGGAAGCTCTCATTGGCATCCAGGCGGATATCATAGGATTCTGTTACCGGTTCATATATCTCCAGCTTCTTTAACTTCTCCGGGATCCTGTACGCCATGACCTACGCCTCCTTTGCCCTGCGCTTCTGCACATCGTTTTCCATCTTGTCTATTAAATCCTCGATTTCTTTTTTCCTGAGCTTCATGCTGGCAATATTCACGATCAGTCTGGCACTCACCGGACACACTTCCTCCGCCACAACCAGCCCGTTCTCCTTCAGTGTTGTCCCTGTCTCCACAATATCCACAATGGCATCCGCAAGGCCCAGGACAGGCGCCAGTTCCACACTGCCCTCAATCTTCACAATATCCACGTCCATACTCTTCTGCTCAAAGTAATTCTTAGCCACGTTCACATATTTGCTGGCAATGGTCAGATTGTGGTAGCCCTCATACAGATTTTTTCCCTTTACCACCGCAAGGGCAAATTTACATTTTCCGAATCCCAAATCTGCCACTTCATAAAAGGTACCGCCCTTTTCCATGATGGTATCTTTTCCCACGACGCCCATGTCACAGACACCGCTTTCCACATAGGTGACCACATCGGCAGCCTTTGCAAGCACTACCTCAATCTCACCACTGCCTATGGGCATGATCAGTTTTCTGCCTTTTTTTCTCGCGTTGGTACAGTCATAACCAAGGCGCTCCAGCATATCTATTGTCTTACTCTCCAGACGCCCTTTCGTAAGAGCGATTCTAATTGGTTTCATTCTTCTGCCTCCCAGTGAAAGTTTCCGGCCAACAGCCGTATCCGTTTTTTCAGTATAACTCAAGGTAAATAACCGGAGGGTTCGGTGAGGATGATTTTCTGAGTGTACAGGTGTAAAAACGGAGGCGCAGCGGGCTGCGCTGAGTATTTTACACTGTGCTGTCGGAAGATCAGACCAGCGAAACATCAGGTTATTTACCGGGAGTTGTACGGGTCAAACAAACTGTGATATCTTCTCCCACCAGGTGTACTTTCGGTATCCCTCTCATTTTTGCATAATCAAATGCTTCTTCCATGGTATCAAACACACAGTTCTCCGTCAGCACGCCCTGGTCCTCCAGTGCCCTGCGATGGTGGACTGCTTTTGATAAATACTTCATATCCGGCGCAAACACCAGAATCTCCGGTATGGCTTCCGGCATGGGCTGGACCTTCTGGCTCGCCAGGTCCACGTTGATGCAGAAGCCCACAGAGCAGTGGTCCTCCCCAAACTCGTTTAAGAGTGTATCGTAACGGCCTCCTGACAAGACCTGTTCCCCTATGCCCCGGAAATATCCACGGAAAATAAGGTCTGTATAATACTCTGCCAGGTTCACAAGGCCCAGGTCAATGATCACTTTATCCCCAAGCCCCAGGGTCTGCAGATATTCATAGATACCCTTCAGGTAGTCAAGGCTCTCTCTTGCACCGTTCTCATCGAAAAGCTCATAGGCCTTTTCAAAAACCTCCGCTCCGCCGAAGAGTCTGGGCAGCTTCAAAAGCGCCCGGGCAGCCCGGCTGTCCTGGTATTTACCCAGCATATCAGTGAGGGAAGCATAATTTTTCTGCTCTATCTGGAAACGGATATCCTCTTTTGTATCCTCATCCACATCCAGACTGTCCATGATCGCCTTGAAATATCCGATATGGCACAACTCCAGGCGGTATTTGCCTCCGCTTATGACATCCAGGCTCCTGGATGCCAGCTCCACCACCTCCAGGTCACTTCTCAGCGGTACACCGCCGATCAGTTCAATGCCCACCTGGTTAATCTCCGTGCTCTTTCCTTTCAGCTCCGGAAACATGCGGTAAATATTCTGGTTGTAAAATAAACGGAGCGGCATCGGCATCCCTTTTAACCGGGTAGCCGCCAATCTGGCCGCAGGTACCGTACAATCCGGGCGCAGTACCATAAGCCTTCCTTTATGGTCTGTGAGTTTGTACATGGTCTCCTTGGGCAGATATTTTGCCGCCTTTCCAAACACATCATAAAATTCCAATGCAGGTGTCATCACCCGCCGATACCCCTGGGCGCCAAACAGGTCCTTCAGGGTTTTTGTCACCTGGGAACGCTGGTCGCACTCTCCAAACAGCAAATCTTTTGTTCCGTCCGGTGTTACTTTATCATAATATCTCATTTGCTGACCCTGCCTTTCTGCGTTATTTTTCATACTGTATGCTGCACATTTGCTGCGCTTTAATCTGTAAAATGCCATTTATGCTCCATCTTATAAGTATACCTTAGAGGGTATCCCATATATTTTGTGTCCCGTTCGCTTTAACGTGCTAACATATTATCATGCGACCATGAAGTTGTCAACACGGTTTTCACGAAATCATACATGTTTCTGCAAAAATACACCCCGCCACTTATGACATTGCTTCCTGCCTCCCCCATATGGTATACTAGACACATTAGAATATTGCGGTAACAGACCGCATTTAAAAATCATTGGGGGTTCTATGTACAAGAAGCGAAAATCCTTCATCTTTGGCACAACGCTGGCAGCTGTCCTGGTTATGACCATAGCCGTATATTTTTTTACGCAGATACGCCTGGGCGTTCAGAAGGATAATCTGAGTAACCTGTCCGCGTTCGGCACCCAGCTGGGTGCCCATTTTGATGAGATGAACAGTAAATATTTCTCTGTTTTGAAAAGCTGTCTGGAAGCTTCCCGCAGCAATGCATACCACAGCCGGGAGGAGATTTTGGACTTTTTCAGGGACAGGCAGGATATCTGGCAGTACCGCACAGCCGGAATCATGGATAAAAACGGCGGATATGTTACCATTGAAGGGGAGACCGGGACGCTGGAGGACCTGAGCTTTCAAGAGAAAAAGGCCGGATACATTGATAATGACAGCATGGGCATTGTCAATTTGGGCGTTGGAGATGAACTGCTGTATTACGTCTCGTTAGAGGAGAGTATTGGGGATGCTTCTGAGATAGGGGGCATTTTCGTGACACCTGCCTTTGATGAGCTGGAATACCTTCTGGCCCTGAACATGTACACAGAAGAGGGGTATGCCACGATCATTGATAAAGAAGGCAATATCCTGCTGAAGCCCCACTATGACTACTCCATGATGATCACAGACAATTACCTGGACAGCCTGGAACATTCTGACCTGAACGGCCGGAAACCGGATGACCGGCTTAGAAAAGATATGGCCGCCTCCGCGTCCGGCTCCCTGATATTTTCCCGGATGGGCAAACGCAACTATCTGGTATACATGCCTGTGGGCAGAAGCTCCTGGTACCTGCTGGTCACCGTACCTGCAAATGTGCTGGAGACCACCACCCGCTCTTTCCGTAACTTTATGATCGCGGCCCTGCTGGTCACTGTTGTCCTGCTGTTGTGTTTCTGTACTATTTATTTTATGGGAAGACAGCATATTATTGATAAGAAGAACCGGGAGATCCTGGTCAAAGAACAGATAAGCAAAAAGCAGCTGGCGGATGCTCTGGAGGAAGCCAGACAGGCCAACCGGGCAAAATCCATTTTCCTCTCCAACATGTCCCACGATATCCGTACGCCTATGAATGCCATCATAGGAATGACAGGAATCGCCCTTTCACATATAGACAGGAAAGAAAAAGTAAAGGACTGCCTGAATAAGATCTCCACAGCCTCCGCACACCTGCTCTCCCTGATCAATGATGTGCTGGATATGTCCAGGATCGAAAGCGGTAAGCTGACGCTGAACAGCGAGAACTTTAACCTGAGAGATCTGTTTCATACATTGGAGGGTATCATACAGCCGCAGATCATCAGCGGTCATTTTGATTTTACGGTAGATATGGAAGAACTGGAGCATGAAGACCTGATAGGAGACCCCCTCCGTTTCAAACAGCTATTTCTGAATATTGTGGGAAACTCCATAAAATTCACAGACCCGGGCGGCAAAATCTGCGTGAAAGTGCAGGAGATCCCTTCCGGTTCAGAAGATACGGCCCGGTTTCGTTTTACTTTCCGGGACACAGGCATAGGCATGTCACCGGAATTTCTGCAGCGGCTTTTCCGGCCCTTTGAACGTTCTGATTCTCCCCGTGCCGCCCACGCGGAGGGAACGGGCCTCGGCATGGCGATCACAAAAAACATTACGGAAATGATGCAGGGGAGTATCCGTGTTGAAAGTACAGAGGGGGAGGGAACTGTCTTTTATATTGAGCTGCCCTTCAAAAAAGGCGCACCACATCCCCAGCAGCCCCTTCCAGACGCCTCCAAAGCAGGGGATATGGGAACCAATACCGATTATTCTAACCGCCGTCTCCTTCTGGTGGAGGACAATGAACTGAATCTGGAAATTGCCAAAGAGCTTATTTCCGTCACAAATGTCCGGATCGACACTGCAGTAAACGGGCAGGAAGCCCTGGAGAAAGTTTCCGCCTCCTCCCCCGGATATTACAGCCTGGTCCTGATGGATATCAGAATGCCGGTTATGGGAGGATATGAGGCCTCCCGGAAAATACGCAGTATTGACAGGCCGGATCTTGGGCAGCTGCCCATCATCGCCATGACAGCGGATGCCTTCACGGAGGACAAACAGCGTGCTCTTGATGCCGGAATGAACGGGCATATGGCAAAGCCCATTGACCTGCGAGAGCTTTATAATATCCTTGAAAAGTATTTGTCATAATCCCTCTTTAAACTGCCATCATTCCCGCCAGCCATACACTGGCCGCGATCCCTGCAAGTGTTGCCAGCAGGGCTCCAGGTATGGTATAGCGGGTATTTTTTACCTTTGCGGCAATAAAATAGACAGAAACCGTGTAAAAAATAGTCTCTGTACAGGACATCATCACCGAGGCGATCAGTCCAATCCTGGAATCCGTCCCGAATTCCTTGAAAATATCCAGCACAAGCCCTGTAGCCGCACTGGAGGAAAACATTTTTACTATGGTCAGTGGGACCAGCTGCGCCGGAAATCCCACCGCGCCGGTCAGTCTCCCAAGCTGTCCGCCCAGCATATCCAGGAAACCGGATGCCCGCAGAACCCCCACTGCCACCATAAGTCCTATGAGGGTGGGCAGAATCTGTACCACTGTCTTCAGACCATCCTTTGCACCTTTCACAAAATCTTCATACACATCGCACTTCATCAGAATACCGAAACCCACTATGTAAAACAGAATAAGCGGAATGATCACTTCCGACAAAAAGAGCAATACTCTCATACACTCACCGGCTGTCCTGTCTTTCTATTAGTTTACGCCCGGACTGCCGGAAAAAGTACCCGGATTGCCTCAGCTGCCTCTTACAACATTGGTCTTCCATTTTCCTGAGAGCAAAAACCATATTATCAGGAGCAGGCTTCCCGCCGATGCAGCCGGAGCGCCGATCCCCACGACTTTATCCTCTCTTTGGAGCGTACGGTTCCTTTTTATTATGAACCATATATTCTTTTTTCACAATCCTCTGTTGTCTCTCATAATTTAGCATAAATACTCTTTTTATCCGATATTACTAATTTTGATGCAAAATTCCATAGAAACCGGATTCGTTTTGGATATAATAGGGATTAACAAGCAGCGTACACAAGTAACTGAGGAAATGCCAAATATATATAAGAAAAGGGAGAGGGCAGACATGATGACATTGGTAATTATGGCCGCTGGTATGGGAAGCAGATATGGCGGGCTGAAACAGATCGACCCGGTGGGAAGACACGGGGAATTTATTCTGGATTATTCTGTTTACGATGCTGTCAAGGCAGGATTTGAAAAAGTAGTATTCATTATCAAAAAAGAAAATCTGGATATATTCCGGGAAACCGTGGGAAAACGTCTGGAAAAAGTCATCCCTGTGGCCTACGCATTTCAGGAGATCAACCAGGTTCCGGAAGGTGTGCAGGTCCCGGAGGGGCGCACCAAACCATGGGGTACTGCACATGCTGTGTGGAGCTGCCGGAATCTGTTGGACGGTCCTTTTGCCGTCATCAACGCAGATGATTTTTATGGCAGGGAAGCATTTACACTGCTTCACGATTTTTTCCTGCATATGCCTGATGATACCTCCCGGTACCATTTCTGCATGGCCGGCTATCTCCTGAAAAATACACTGACGGAAAACGGACATGTGGCAAGAGGTGTCTGCACGGCTGACCACGGATATCTGACCTCCGTTACAGAACGGACGAAAATACAGAGAAACCACGGACAGACCCAGTTTTACGAGGAAGGCCGGGACTGGACGGACATTGACGAAAACAGCATTGTGTCCATGAACTGCTGGGGATTCACCCCTGATCTATTCCGGGAGATTGAACAGCAGATGCAGGCGTTTTTCGCAGACAGTACAGACGGCCTTGCCAAAAAAGAATTTTTTCTGCCCTCCGTGGTACAAGAGCTTATGGATTCCCGGAAATGCGATGTAAAGGTTATGGATACCCCTGCCAAATGGTACGGCGTAACCTACCATGAGGATAAAGAAAAGATTGTAACTTTCATTGAGCAGATGATCGGGGAGAGCGTATACCCGGAAAACCTCTGGAATGAAAAAGGAGAATGAAAATGCTGGAGATGATCAAAAATGAAATTGTAAATGCCTTCCTCTTTGACGGTGATTTTATCTACGCAGAACCTTTTGGGTGCGGCCATATAAACGCCACCTATGCCGTCTACTTCCGAAGAGAGACAAAACCGCCTGTGCGCTATATTCTGCAGGCAGTCAACACCGCCATTTTTACAGACCCACAGGGCCTGATGGAAAATATCCTGGGCGTTACCTCCCATCTCCGGAAGAAGATTCTGGAACAGGGCGGAGACCCCCAGCGGGAAACCCTGACGCTCATCCCCACACGGAACGGAAACTTACTCTATGAGGACAGTGAGGGCGGATTCTGGAGAAGTTATCACTTCATCGAAAATGCCACCTGCCACCAGTCCGTGGACCGCCCGGTACTTTTTACCAACGCAGCCAAGGCATTCGGCCATTTTCAGAAACTTCTGGCTGACTACCCGGCAGATACGCTGCATGAAACTATTGCCGGCTTTCATAACACCGTGGACCGATATGCTCTGTTTGAGAAGGCGGTGGCTGAGGACAAGGCCGGCAGGGCCGCTTCTGTGGAAAAAGAAGTACGGTTTTTTCTGGACCGGAAAGCCGACGGCGCCGTTGTGGTGGATGCCATTGCCAAGGGACAGCTTCCCCTGCGTGTTACCCACAACGATACCAAACTGAACAATATAATGATGGACAATGATACGGACGAGGGTATCTGCGTCATTGATCTGGATACGGTCATGCCGGGTTCTGTGCTCTATGATTTTGGAGACAGTATACGTTTCGGCGCCAGCACTGCTGATGAGGATGAACGGGACCTATCCCTGGTCTCCATGGACCTGGAACTTTTTGAGGCTTATACGGCAGGTTTCCTGTCTGAAGCAGGCAGTTCCCTCACAGCGGAAGAAATCCGGCTTCTCCCATTCTCCGCAAAGCTCCTGACTCTGGAGTGCGGCATGCGATTCCTGACAGATTACCTGAACGGCGATACATATTTCCGTATCCACAGGGAACATCACAATCTGGACCGCTGCAGGACACAGATGAAGCTTGTGGCAGATATGGAATATAAGATGGAGGATATGCATAAAATCGTGGCAAAATATGTATAAATCTTGACTTATACAAAAAACTGGCGTAAGATACGGACAAATCCGGTCTTACACCAGTTTTTTTATGGGAAGGAGAAACCTATGGAACAGTCCCTGTCTATTGAGCGGATACTGAAAGAGCTTTATCATATATCCGGTTTCCGCATCTGCATTTATGACACCAATTTTCATGAAATTGCCGCTTATCCACATGAACTGGGATGTTTCTGCGGACTGATCCAGAAGCATCCGGAGGGAATGCGTCTCTGTGTGGAACACGACACTATGGCTTTTGGACGTGTACGGGAACAGGAAAAGCTCCATATCTATAAATGCCATTTCGGACTGTACGAGGCGGTTGCCCCTCTGTACAGCTTCGGCGCCCTCACAGGTTATCTGATGATGGGGCAGACCCTGGAAGCCGGGCCGGACGCGGGCAGGATGCCATATGAAAAAGCCCTTCCCCTGGTATCTGATCCGGCTGCCCTGGAAGAGGCCATTTCCCGGATTCCGGTCCGCGGACAAAGTACCATAGACTCCCTGGTAACCATAATGGAAGTCTGTGCCCAGTATATCACACTCAGCAACCGCATGAACCTGTCCAAAAATGAACTGGTCAGCGAGGTCCACCGTTATATTGAGAAACATTATGACCAGAAGCTCACCATTGATGACCTTTGCCGCCAGTTTTTCTGCAGCCGCGCCTCCCTTACCAGGAAATTCAGGGAGACTTACCATATTTCCATCCATGACCATATCTGTAAGGTACGGCTGGAAAACGGATGCAGGCTGCTTCGGACTACCACCCTAAGTATTGGGGAGATCGCATTTTCCTGCGGTTACGGTGACCAGAATTATTTTACGCGGGCATTTTGCAGAACTTACGGGATGACGCCTATGCAGTACAGAAAAAAGGAAACCCTGTCACCTATTTGATCAGGATTCCAATGCAAAGATTGAGAACTCCGCACAGGCTCATGACCAAAATGGGATTCCATTTCCGTTTCCGCAGCACCACAAACGCCGCCGCGAACAATCCCGCGCCAATCCAGTTGACCGCCTGGAGGCTGATAGGAGCATCAGCAAAAAGCACCACCCGCAGTATGGAAATACCCGCCGCAGCGATCAGGGCAACCACAGCCGGCCTGAGGCAGGCAAGTACAGACTGCATGGCAGATACCCCTTTATATTTGTAATAAACCCAGGCCAGCAGTGATACCAGCAGACAGGAAGGCAGAATGCAGCCAAAGGTGGCGATCACGGCCCCCTGCCAGCCCGCTATGCGGATCCCAACGAACGTGGCGGAGTTTACGGCTATAGGTCCGGGTGTCATTTCCGCTATGGTAATCAAATCTGTAAATTCACCCATGGTCAGCCATTTATGGGCTTCCACCACCTGATTCTGGATCAAAGGCATTGCCGCATAGCCGCCGCCCACGCTGAACAAGCCCACCTGAAGAAAACTCAAAAATAGTTTTATATAAATCATGCCATTTTCCCCTTTCTGTATATCCGGAATGCCTTTCCTGCTCCAATGATTCCGGCAGTCAGAATAATGTATATGACATTTACATCAAAAAAGAACGTAGCTGCAAAGGCTGCCGCCATGATCACAATACCAACCGCACTTTTTTCTTTCAGCACATTGCTTCCGAGTCCGCATACCACATCCAGGATCACAGCAGCCACACCTGCCTGCATTCCTTTTAACACCAGCGCTACATATACATTGCTGGCAAATGCGGCATAGAAAAAGGATATGACCGAAAGGATGATCATAGGGGGAAGAATGGTTCCCAGCACCGCTGTCAGCATCCCTGCAAATCCACATACGCGCCAGCCCACCAGGATGGCGGCATTTACAGCAATGGCCCCCGGGGAGGATTGGGCCAACGCCACCAGATCCAGCATTTCCTCCTCATCTATCCAGTGGAGCTCATCCACAAATTTCCTTTTCATAAATGTGACGATCACAAATCCCCCGCCAAAGGTAAAGCTGCTGATGTACAGAGTGCTGAGAAACAATTTCAGCAGCAGATCTTTCTTCTTTATCTGTGTCTTTTCCATTTCCATATACTGCCTCCTTTACTCCATCATATCCCTTGTGTATTAATATGTAAAATGCTATTATTTTATTGATATAATATCATTTCTGATATGGATGGAGGAAAAAGAATGACTATACGACATATGAGAATTTTTCTTGAGGTTTACCGGATGGAAAATATCACGCAGGCGGCAAAGAATCTCCACATGACGCAGCCTGCAGTCACGAGGGCAGTTCAGGAGATTGAGCGGCATTATGGGGTAATGCTGTTTGACAGGATGAACAGAAGGCTGTTTGTCACAGAGGCGGGACGGCAGTTTTATGCCCAGGCGCTGCACATTGTGGAGTCTTTCGACAGGATGGAAAAGGGGCTTTTGAACGGGGATGCATTTGGTGTGCTGCGGATTGGAGCAAGTATCTCTCTTGGGAACTTTTTTCTGCCGGGGCTGGTGAGTGCATTCCGAAAGAGCTGGCCGGATATGAAGGTTAAGGTGACCATATCCAATGCGGGAAATCTGCAGAGTGGGCTTCTGAATAATGAACTGGACCTGGCTTTGATCGAAGGAGGGATTTCGGAGGCTGAACTTGAAACACGGGCATTCTCAGAGGACAGAATGGTGTTGATTCTCCCTGTGGGGCATGAACTGGCGGCTAGGGAGAAGGTGTTTGTGGAGGATTTGAAGGGATATGATTTTCTTGCCAGGGAGAAGGGGAGCGTGGGGAGGACATTGTTGGATCATGTATTTGCGGTGAGAGGAATCACTTTGGAACCACTTTGGGAGAGTGCGAGTACACAGGCGATCATTAAGGGTGTGCAGGAGGGGATTGGCGTGTCAATTCTGCCGGAGATGCTGGTGGAGAGGGAGATTTCGGAAGGGAGGATATGCGCCAGGGAGGTGGAGGATGAGGCGTTTCGGAGGGTGCATTATGTGGTTTGGCATAGGAATAAGTTTTTGACGGAGGGGGCGGTGGGGTTTCTAGAGATGGCGGTGGAATGGGGGCGGCGTAAAGGACGGTGAAAGAGGAGCCGGGTGTTTTAAAAGAAAAACCTGCTGGGGTCAGTTCTTGACTGGACTTCAGCAGGTTTGGCAGTTTATAGGTATGGGTGGAATTACTCGGCAGCCTCGTTGTTGGCATCTCCCGTGTTAGCCGCGTCGGTTTCTCCGGTGCTGGTGTCTCCCGTGTCGGCAGTGTCGGTTTCTCCAGTGTTGGTGTCGGCCGCGTCGGTTTCTCCGGTGTTCGTGTCTCCCGTGTCGGCAGTGTCGGTTTCCCCGGTGTTGGTGTCTCCCGTGTCGGCCGCGTCGGTTTCTCCGGTGTTGGTGTCTCCCGTGTCAGCCGCGCCGGTTTCTCCGGTGTTCGTGTCTCCGGTATCGGTGGCTTCGACTTGCTTAAAGGTGTAGGAGTCGGCGTCGGTGAGGGTTACTTTTTTCCAGACTTTTTTGTCTACTTCTATTTTCGTGTCTTTGCCCCAATCTTTCAGGAGTTTGTTGTAGGCCTCCTGTTTGCGTTCCGTGATGATGCTCTCTTTTTTGGTCTGGGTGGATGTTTCGTCGAAGGTGGCGTCCATGCGGGCTACATAGTAGGCGGACTCGCCTTCGATCACTTCGGGGGCTACCTGGCCGTCGGTCAGGGATTTCACGGCTTCTTTGAGTTTGTCGTCCAGGGCGGTGTCATCGCTTCCGAAGGTTTTGGCGGATGCGCTCAGGTTTTCGTCCACTTCTTTGGCAAGGGCATCCATGTCGGCTGATGCCGGGTCTTCCTGGGCGTTTAATTTGTCCAGAACTGCCTGGGCCTGGTCTTTTTTGGCCTGTTTTTCTTCGTCTGTCAGGTCCACGGTTTTGCCTTCCTCGTCCTGGGTTCCGGCTGTGGAAATCTGGCAGACCGTGATCTTGCTCTGCGCTGCTTCGGAATCTTCCACGTTGGTGTCCACATCCGCAGTCATGGGATCGTACATCTTTTCCTGGTAGGTGTAGAACTCCAGAATGGTTTCAATGTCAGACTGGCTGACAGCCAGTTTGGCAATGGTCTCTTCGTCGTTGTCTTCCATGAATTTTTTGGCTGCCTCTTCGATCTTCTTCTGCTCGTCCTCTGTGATAGATATATCGTAATCTTTGGCATGTTGTTTTAAGAGTACCATGTTATGTATCTGGTCCATCATGTCGTCTTTGGTGTTCTCACCGTAAGTTTTGCCGTCCTCACCTTCCTGATCCCAGATTCCGGCTGTGGAGCCGCCGAACATGGAATAGTATGAGGCCATCTGTGCCTGTGTCATACGAAGCATCATGTTGGCTGTGCCCAGGGTTATTTTGTCGTCACCGCAGGTGGCAGCTATCTTGGTTCCGTCCAGTGATTTTCCGCATCCTGCAAGGCTTGTGGTTCCCAAAGCCACCACAAGTCCTGCGCAGGCCAGGGTTTTTGTAAATTTATTCATAAAGTCCTCCTGTGTTTTCCTATACCCCCAAGGGGTCTGAAATAAAGCATCGGCAAATAGGGGCACCGATGCTTTATAGTATATTCTTTTTTTACGTTCAGGGCAAGGGATTTTCCTCTTTTTCCTGTAAAATCCCCTCAAATTCGTGAAGAATACCGGACACGATATCCATGGCATCCAGGATTTCTTTTGGTCTGCGGCCTTTCAGGGAGACCAGGAAATAGGGCTGTCCTTCCATGCGCATGGTCATGTTGTTTTTGTATTTTTCCAGAACGGCAGGGAAACCTGATGCGTCCAGCTTTGCCCGCTCAAACATGGATATTTTCACTTCTGCACCGTTCTGCTTGATCTCACGCACATAGACTTTGTGGGCAAGAGCCTTTAAGTTAGCGATCGCAAGCAGGTTCTGAACGGATTTTGGGGGTTCCCCGAACCGGTCCATAAGTTCTTCCAGCATATCCTCGTATTCTTCCTGGTTCTCTATGCCGGCAATGCGTTTGTAGATGTCCAGTTTCTGGTATTCATTGGGAATGTAGCGGGGTGGAATGAAAGCATCCATATCCAGGTCGATCGTTGTCTCGAACTCCTCCTGCTGTTTGATGCCTTTTGCCTCTTTTACCGCCTCGTTGAGCATTTTGCAGTAGAGGTCATATCCCACGGCTTCCATGTGGCCGTGCTGCTCCGCGCCCAGAAGGTTTCCGGCGCCGCGGATCTCCAGGTCCCGCATGGCTATCTTGAAGCCGCTGCCCAGGTCCGTGAACTCACGGATGGCATGGAGGCGTTTCTCTGCCACCTCTTTGAGCATTTTGTTCCGTTTGTACATAAGGAATGCATAGGCAGTCCGGTTGGAACGGCCCACACGTCCTCTGAGCTGGTAGAGCTGGGACAGGCCCATCTGGTCCGCGTCGTGGATGATCATGGTGTTGGCATTGGAAATATCCAGACCTGTCTCAATGATCGTGGTGGAGACAAGTACATCAATTTCACCGTTAATGAAGCCGTACATGATCTTTTCCAGCTGATGCTCGTGCATCTGGCCGTGGGCAAATGCTACATTGGCCTCCGGGACCAGCTTTGCCACGCGGTTGGTGATCTCATCTATATCGTTGACCCGGTTGTAGACGTAATAGACCTGACCCCCTCTGGCGATTTCCCGGCTGATGGCTTCTCTGACCATCTCCTCATTGTATTCCATGACATAGGTCTGGATGGGAGTTCTGTCCATGGGGGCCTCCTCTAAAACGCTCATGTCACGGATTCCGATCAGGCTCATGTGGAGGGTCCTTGGAATAGGGGTGGCTGTCAGGGTGAGTACATCCACATTCTCTTTCAGGCTCTTGATCTTCTCCTTGTGGGTCACACCGAAGCGCTGCTCCTCATCCACGATAAGAAGTCCCAAATCTTTGTATTTTACATCTTTTGACAGGAGGCGGTGGGTGCCGATGACAATGTCCACCAGTCCCTTCTGCAGATCTGTTATGGTCTTCTTCTGTTCCGCCGGGGTTTTAAAACGGCAGAGCAGATCCACGCGGACGGGGAAATCCTTCATTCTCTGGATAAAGGTGTTGTAGTGCTGCTGTGCAAGGATGGTGGTGGGAACAAGGTAGACCACCTGTTTGCTCTCCTGAACTGCTTTGAACGCGGCCCGGATGGCAATCTCTGTCTTGCCGTATCCCACGTCCCCGCAGACCAGGCGGTCCATGATCTTCCGGCTCTCCATATCGTGTTTTGCAGCCTCTATAGCACTTAACTGGTCCTCTGTCTCCTCAAAGGGGAACATTTCCTCGAACTCCTTCTGCCAGACGGTGTCAGGACCGTACTGATAGCCGCTGTGGGACTGCCTGGCAGCGTAGAGTGCCACCAGGTCCTTGGCAATATTCCTGATGGCTCCCCTTACCCTTGTTTTTGTCTTCTTCCACTCCTGCCCGCCCAGTTTATTGAGCTTGGGCGCTTTCGCGTCCGCCCCGGCATATTTCTGCAGCATATCAAGCTGGGTTGCCAGGATGTAAAGGTTGCTTCTGCCCGAATACTCGATCTTGATATAATCCTTGACTATTTTATCCACCGTGACTTTCTCTATGCCGCGGTATATACCAAGGCCATGGTTTTCATGGACTACATAGTCCCCCACACTCAGTTCGGAAAAACTCTGGATCTTCTTTCCGCTGTACTCGGTTTTCTTTCTGCGCTTTTTCTTCTCCTGTCCGAAAATATCGGTCTCGGTGATCAGCACAAATTTGATCAGGGGGTATTCAAACCCTCGTTTTGCATGTCCGTAGGAAGTCATGATCTCTCCGGGGGATATGGCCCTGTCCATGTCCTCCGTGTAAAAGCTGCTCAGGCCCTCCTCCTGAAGGTCCTGGGCCAGCCTTTGTGCCCTTGTCCTGGAGCCGGAGAGGAGAAGTACCTGGTACCCGTTTTTCTTCCAGTATTGCAGGTCTTTTACCAGCAGCTCAAAGCTGTTGTTATAGGAATTCACGGACTTTGTGACTGTGCGGTATTGACCGTTTATTTCCCAGTCCGCCTTCTGCTGTTCCATGGTGCAGAGGGACACGCAGTTTTTCCGGTTCAGGCGGTAAACCACCTTCTTATAGCCGCACAGAAGGTCGGTCTGGCCTGCCAGGAGGTATCCCTTTTCCAGACGGTTCTTCATGCTTTCCCGGAATTCAGCCTCCACGGCCTCCCCTTTTTCCAGAAGACGGTTTGTCTCATCCAGGAATACCAGGGTGCTGTCCTCATCAAAATAATCCAGGAAGGTTACAGGTTCTTTATAAAAATACCGGATGAAGTGCTCTGCGGCCGCAAAATCCTCAAACTCCTTCATGGCATTTACGGCTTCCTCCACCGTATTTTTCAGCCTGCCTGCCTCCTCTGTGAGAAATGCCTCCCGCAGCTTTTTCACAGAGGTATTCTTTTCCTTCTCTATGGCCTTTAATCCTTTTTCCAGTAGCTCTTTGGTAAGTACCATCTCCGCTGCGGGATAGATGGTGATCTCCTCCAGATTTTCTATGGAACGCTGGCTCTCTGTCTCAAAGCTTCGGATAGAATCAATCTCATCTCCCCAAAGCTCTATACGGATGGGATTCTCCTCTGTGAGAAGAAAGAGGTCCACAATGCCGCCCCGGATGGCAAACTGCCCCGGCGCATCCACCTGTGCACTATACTCAAATCCCATGTTGATCAAATCTTTTTTCAGTCTGTCCAAATCCAGCACACTGTCATTTTTGAAATGCAGCACATGCTGTTCAATGACAGACAGCGGAAGCAGATAGTCCATACAGCCGCCCATGCTGGTGATGACAGTCACGCCCTTTTTCTGCAGCAGGGACGCAATCACCTGCATCCTCTGTTTTGTCAGCAGATTGCCGTGAATATCTGCCTGGAAGAAAATAAGGTCCTTTGCGGGATAGAGAAGCACATCCCTGTCATAGAAACGGTAATCCTCGTAAAGTTCTTTTGCTTTCAGGTCATTCTCCGCAATAATAAGACAGTTGGCATTCTTTTGCTTTTCATCCTGCCTCATTCCCTCAAACAGGCCGTACATCACATGGGCTTTCTGGGACTCAATGCAGCCGGACAGCTGCAGAACACCTCTGTTTTTAGGGAGACGGCTCCTGATCTCCTGATATTCATTTAGATTTAAAAGTGGCTGTATGACTGCTTGCATATCCCTCTCCTGTTACCTGCCGTTCAATATTTTCATACGGTCAGCGCCGTAAATGCGCAGACCTGCCAGGTAGTTACTGTATGTTTTTATCACTGCTTCTTCTTTGCATTATATTTGTTCATGGCAGCGTCTATGCCTTCCCTGAGGATTACTTCCACCGCATCTGCGGCCTCCTCTATGGCTTTGTCCGCCTCTTCCCTCTCCTTGGTGGAAAATCTGCCCAGCACATAGTCAGCCAGATCCCAGCCTGCCGGTTTTGCACCCACACCTACCTTCACGCGGTAAAAATTCTGAGTGCCGATCTGGGAGATAATGCTTTTCATGCCGTTGTGGCCCCCGGCACTGCCCTTTTTTCTGATGCGTATCTGGCCCGGCTCCAAATCTATGTCATCGTAAATGACGATCAGTTCTGTTTCAGGGTCCATTTTATAGTAATTGATAAATTCCCGGATAGAATCTCCGCTGAGATTCATATAGGTAAGGGGCTTTGCCAGGATCACTTTCTCCCCTGCGATCATCCCTTTGCCGTACATTGCCTTGTGCTGAACGCCTGATCCGGGAATCCTGTGCCGGTCAACCAGCTCGTCTATGGTATCGAATCCCATATTGTGACGGGTTCTCTCGTACTGTTTTCCGGGATTTCCAAGTCCTGCTATTAAATACATATGGTTCTCCTTAGGTGTTTTCCGCCTGCAGTGACGGAGGAATCCTGGTTTTTAGTTAAAATATACCAGTTCATCTTTCAGGGGTTCTGTGCGCTCCACAGAGACGGCTGTGAGCACAGGCCCTACTTTGTTGTAAAAATCCATGTACTTATAATCTACTGCTGCCACAACCTTCACCCATTTTCCCGTTCTCAGGGCACGGGCTTCGGGGCTTTTGCATACATAGCCGATAAATGTAGTGTCATCCGCGCAGCAGGTCATTGCCATACGGCCGGGTACAAACATATCTTTTTCAAATTCCCTGGATTTTAAAACCATGCCGGTGAAGGATACTTTTTTCCCTTTATAGGTTTCAGGGTGGTCCATGGCGTCAATAAACCAGATGCCGTAGTCCTCATCCATGATCTCGATAATATCGGCATTTACGTCAAAGGGCATCTCATCCTCAAAGATATTTTCAATCTCGCCTTCCCCATCCTCAAAGATGATCTCTGCCGCCTGGTTCACCACTTTAACACTTCTGCGGAAGGCTGCTAAAGGCATCCCCTGTTCACAGCGGTTGAAAAGGACCATATCCGCATTTTTTATCATCTCCACAAAAAGGGATTTCATGTTATTCATATACACCTGGAAGGTGCTGGCATCCACAGTCACAATGTGCTGGACAATTCCCCAGCCCTTGGGCATATCCAATTCTTCCAGCTTGCTCAACTGCCACATGCCGTTGTATTCAATAATGATGCGGGCAGGATTGTAAAACGCATCGTATGCCACCAGCCGTTCCGGGGTCAACTCCTCCGGGTTGTCCAGGATTTCCACAGATGTCCTGCTCTTTTTCATGGCTTTTTCATCAAATTCTTCCTCCCCTTCTTCACAGAGAATGAGAAGTGTGGGTCCGTCTATCTGAAAATAATCCTGCTCAATGGTAAAATTCAGGAAAGAGGTCTTGCCGCTCTCCAAAAATCCTGCCATGAGGTAAATAGGTACTGTTATTTCATCCATTTTTCCACATCCTTTCCCGGGCTTTATGCCAGTTTAAAAAGTTTTTCCAGGTTGCTTTCTTTTAACTTGGAGCCGATGACACAGATCCTTCCCGTGTATTCCGGTGAGCCTTCACGCACATCCGCCTCACCCGGTACCATGTCAAAATAAACCCAGCCGCCGTTTCTGCCTTCCACCATTCCTTTTGCCCTGAGGATCATGCCGTACTCCTCAGCATCGGAAAGGGCCTCCAGGATCGTGCGGATTTCCTCTTCCGTATAAGTTTTGGCAGTCTCACGGCCCCAGCTTGTGAAGACTTCGTCCGCGTGATGGTGATGGTGGTCATGATGGGCATTGTCGTGGTCACAGCCGCATTCCCCGTCATGATGCTCATGGCCGCATTCTCCGTCATGGTGATGCTCATGGCTGCTTTCCCCTTCATGGTGATGCTCACAGCCGCACGTTTCACGGTCATGATGCTCACAGCCGCACGCTTCTCCATTATGCTGCTCACAGCCGCACGCTTCCCCATCATGATGCTCATGGCCGCACGCTTCCCCATCATGATGC
>ERZ778496.116-NODE-116-length-89826-cov-8.932049_pt1 | contig 89826 bp, 68 predicted proteins | sample MGYA00433099_ERZ778496 | MGnify/ENA primary metagenome ERZ778496 (study PRJEB29527, sample SAMN07138962) | mouse gut metagenome | material: feces | host: mouse | place: China:Nanjing | collected 2016-01-25 ...
GCAAAGATAATGTAATTTCGACATAGGTGAAATAATTATGAATAACTACTTATCTATTTACTGATAGGTTTATATCTTTATTTGCCGATCTTTTCCGCTTGGGTCGAGAAAGTTTCGGATAAGGCGAAATTATGGTTTCTGGCAGGTTGGGGGGTGACTTTGTTTATACCTTATTATCGGGAATTCGTATCTCCTTATATTTGGGGTGGATGCTCATGGAATGAATTCAGTATGCTTTATTATTTCGCCGGGTTTAACGGTTACTTGCTATTGGGGCATTATCTGCGGAATCATGATTGGTCGTTAGGAAAGATCGTTGGGATAGGCATTCCTATGTTTGTTGTGGGCTATGCCATTACTTTCTTCGGTTTCCGCTATACGACCGCTTTGCCTGCTTATACGGAGGAACAGTTAGAGTTATTCTTCTATTATTGTTCTCCCAATGTGGTGATAATGACGATTCCTATCTTCTTACTGGCGAAGAAGGTAAATGTTAAGTCGGATACGATTAAGCGAATGCTGGCGAACTTAACCATATGCGGTTTCGGTATCTATATGGTACATTATTTCTTTACGGGACCCAGCGTGCTGTTGGCGAGAGCCTTGAATATCCCTTTGGGTTTACAGATTCCTGCCGCTTCTGTGGTAGCATTCGCTGTATCTTGGCTGATTGTGTTGGGTATCAGAAAGATTTGCGGTAAGAAAGCCAAGTATGTTGTGGGCTGAATTTATACATACGTTCGCATAGGCTGATACGTATATACGTGCGAGGTCACACGTATATACGTATAAATCATCTTTATTTCTTAGTTACAATCACCCGCTCTGTCGGAGCCAGATGCTCGTTGCGATAGTCTATTTGCTTGACTACATTTTCGGCCAATTCTTGGAATGCCTTTCCTGTGATCGAGTCCGGGTTCAACGCTACCGGCTTACCTTGATCTCCTCCTTCGCAGATACTTTGTACGATAGGAATCTGTCCTAGTAACGGCACGTTCAGTTCTTCAGCTAGGCGTTTACAACCTTCCTTTCCGAATATATAATATTTGTTTTCCGGTAATTCCGCTGGGGTAAACCAAGCCATATTCTCGATTAACCCTAAAACAGGGACATTAACCTTGTCTCCGGTGAACATGCTGATACCCTTACGAGCGTCCGCTAAAGCAACCTCTTGCGGCGTACTTACCACCACGGCTCCGGTTATCGCTAGTGTTTGTACCATTGTCAAATGGATATCACTCGTTCCGGGAGGTAAATCGATTAAGAAATAATCAAGCTCACCCCAGTTGGCGTCACCGATCAATTGCTTCAATGCGTTGCTAGCCATTGCTCCACGCCATAGGACTGCATCGTTCTTATTTACGAAGAAGCCGATAGATAACATCTTGACACCATAATTTTCGGCCGGTTTGATCAGTTCCCTGCCCTCTACCTCTTCCATATAAGGGCGAGCTTCTTCTAGGTTGAACATCTTGGGTTGGGACGGTCCGAATATATCGGCATCCAGCAATCCTACCTTATATCCTTGTAGAGCCAATGCGACAGCTAGATTAGCGGCAACGGTACTTTTACCAACTCCTCCTTTACCGGAAGATACGGCGATAATATTTTTTACTTGCGGTAATAATTTATCCGGTTCCGGGCGAGCTAACTGACGGGCTTTTACCGTGATGTTTCCCTTGATATTCACCTCCGGGCTTACATAGGTTAAGATAGCGGTCTCCGCGGCTTTTACTACGGAACGGATAAACGGATCATTTGGTTTCTCGAATAATAACGAGAAGGTGACATTCATACCATCGATACGAATGTTGTCTTCTACGAGGCCCATGGAAACGATGTCCTTTCCCGTACCCGGGTAACGGACGTTCTTCAACGCCTCAATAATCAGATTCGGATAGATTGTCATATCTGTTGATTTTTTTAGTCATTCTTTTATTTACCAGAAGCCAAAGCGCTTCGTTTACTGCGATTAAAGCTACGATAAGGATCTAACTCTATTTCTACGTCAGGTTCCACCAATCGTTCCCTTTCCTCACAAACAAACTTGATGTATTTGATGTCTAAGCCACGATCCAGCCATTGTTGCTCGTAATAGGTCTTGATAGATAAGATCTCATCCACCAGATTGGAATGATATAGGTCGTCTGTACTGAATAATACGGGATAATGGTTCGCTTTTACCATCTCGCACGTATAGGTATACATGAAGTTACTGTCCGTTTTTAAATGGATAATACCATCTCCGGAAAGGATTTCCCGATACATTTTCATAAAGCGGGTTCCGGTCAGACGCTTATTGACCTTTTTCATTTGAGGGTCCGGAAATGTGATCCAGATCTCGGCTACTTCGCCTGGAGCGAAGAAATAGGAAATCAATTCGATACTCGTACGTAGAAAAGCCACGTTATTCATCCCGGCTTCCAGCGATTCTTTTGCTCCAGTCCACATACGTGCTCCCTTGATATCGACACCAATAAAATTTTTATTTGGGAAAAGCTTTCCCAAACCTACGGTATATTCCCCTTTTCCGCATCCCAATTCTAAGACAATAGGATGGTCGTTCTTGAAAAAACGTTCATGCCACTGTCCTTTCATATCAAACCCTTTTTCTTGTAGGGCGGCGAAAGGGTATTGGAATACGTGCGGATAGCCCGCCATATCGTCAAACTTAGCTAATTTATTCTTTCCCATGTCGCGAAGATAATACTTAAAAAAATGCTTTTTACGTTTTTTCTATTGTTTTAGATAGGGGTTTTTATGCGTTGGTGAGTCTTTTGAACATATAGGCTGTCAGAAGTTTTATTTGAAAGTGGAGTTGTAACGAATAAAAAAGGATATGTTGAGAGTATTTTTTAGACGCCCGATATTTAAGAATCCGAGGTTTGTCGGATTTGTTTGGTTTGCGACGGCCCTTGTCGCATAGGGCTTCTTTTTTCCATGCGTTAGAGTTGAAAAACCTTTATGCGTATTATCCGAATGAATACCACGACCGGTTTTTATACGGGATCCCTTTTACGGCTATAATAGCGCCTTTCTCCCTCTTCGCTCCTTATATCGGGATGTTGCTATGGTGTCTCGCGAATAGCTTGCTGCTTTATATGGCTATCCGTAAACTCGGATTGGCGGATTGGAAACAGGCGTTTGTTATTTGGTTATGCTTGAATGAGTTGTTTACGTGTGTTATTATGCAGCAATTTAACATAGCCATAGCTGGCATGATTTTATTCTCGTTTATTTTTATTGAACGGAAGCAGGAGTTTTGGGCGGCTCTAATGATCGTCTTGGGGACGATGACTAAGATTTATGGCATTGTCGGTCTTGCTTTCCTGCTATTCTCAAAACGCCGGATCGCTTTTTTGAAAGGACTTATTTTCTGGGGCATAGTCTTGTATGTTCTTCCGATGTTATATACGTCTCCTCAATATGTGGCAAGTCAATACGTGAAATGGTATGAGGTACTTCTCGATAAGAATGTAGAGAATTTATTTACTCCTTATACAAATATCTCTTTGTTGGGGATGGTTCGTAAGATTTCGGGAGTCAATACGTATAGTGATCTCTGGTTGGTTATCCCCGGGCTACTTTTATTTATTGCTCCTTATTTTAGGATAAATCAATATGATAACAGGCGGTTCCGGATGCATTTCGTATATTGAATTTTACGCTTCTAGGATTAACGCATACGGATGCTCAAGGAGGTTTGAAAGGCTTTAACCAGCGGGGAAAATCGTTCTTGGCCTCAACTCGGGTGAATCGCTTCTTGTTTGATACGGAGTTTATTTATAAGGCTTCGTTGGAGTCGGATGTGCTTATTAAAGACATGCCCGCTGATTTGCGGGATAACGTTCATCTTCCCAATATGCATTGCGGAGTCCTTGCGGAAGAATTAAAGAACTTATTTTTAATCGCTTGGAGAGGGTAGGAGGATTACAGGGGTGTTAATAACCCTGTTGAAAACCCTGTGAATAACGGAAAAAGAACAAAAGAAAAAAGAGATACCTATTAATAGGTATCTCTCTCTTCGCTCTTCCTCTTGGACTTGAACCAAGGACCCTCTGATTAACAGTCAGATGCTCTAACCAACTGAGCTAAGGAAGAATCATTTTTAAACTTTTTAATCTCTATATGAAAACTCTTTTCGCTCTTCTTCTTGGACTTGAACCAAGGACCCTCTGATTAACAGTCAGATGCTCTAACCAACTGAGCTAAAGAAGAATCATTTTTAAACTTTTTAATCTCTATATGAAAACTCTTTTCGCTCTTCCTCTTGGACTTGAACCAAGGACCCTCTGATTAACAGTCAGATGCTCTAACCAACTGAGCTAAGGAAGAATTTTCCGCTCTTTCAAAGGTCATTCTATAACCCCTTTCTGAAATTGCACTGCAAAAGTACGGGGTATTTTCGAAATATGCAATATCTTTGTGAAAAAAATTACGAAAAAATGAATACAATAGGTTTAGGAAACGCTTTGGTAGATGTTTTATTGAGGCTTGAAAACGATGATGTCCTATCGGAAATCGGTATACAGAAAGGAGCTATGGATATGATTAACAGGGAACAAATGATCGCTATCCGTACTTCTTTGGATGGATTACCACGTACACGGACTCCAGGAGGATCTGTCTGCAACACGATGCGTTCGATGTCTTCTTTAGGAGCGAATTCCGGCTTTATCGGTAAGATCGGGGATGATTCGATCGGCGAATTTTATGAGGATGCGTTGGAAAAAGCGGGTGTAACTTCCTATTTTATCAAGACGGGTGGACTTACAGGTAGCTGTACAGTGATGATTTCTCCGGATGGGGAACGTACGATGGGGACTTTCCTTGGCCCGGCCCCGACAATAACCCCGGATGAGATCACCGAGGAGATGTTAAGTAAATATCAATGTATTTATATAGAGGGTTATTTGCTCGTCAACGAGCCGTTAGTCCGCTCTACGATGGAGAAGGCTAAAAAGTTGGGCTTGAAAGTAGCGTTGGATTTGTCGAATTTCAATATCGTGAATGCTTTTAAAGGAATGCTGGAGGATATTATTCCTAAATATGTGGATGTTTTATTCTCTAATGAGAGTGAGGCGGAAGCTTATACCGGGCAAAAGGCTGCTGAGGCCGTACGTACCCTGTCTGAGCTAGTTGAGGTCTCATTGGTCACTTTGGGAAAGGAGGGTGCCTTGATCGGTAGTCATGGCCATTTTTATTCTGTCCCGGCTGAGGGGGGCAAGCCTGTTGATACGACTGGGGCTGGTGATAACTTCGCCGCCGGATTCTTATACGGTCAGTCCATAGGAGCGTCTTTGGTACAATCCGCACGCATCGGATCGATGTTGGCGGGCTATGTGATCGACGTAGTTGGCCCGGAGATTCCGTATGATAAATGGGAACAAATAAAGTTAAAAGTAAAAGGGATATTGGCTTAGACGGCGTATTATTCCTTACATTTATGCCGTTAATTAACTAAATATTGTATGTACAGATTGGTTCAACGAAGAGGAATTATAGGTTTATTTTGCTTGCTGTTCGTCGCAAGTAGCGTAGTGCCGGGATGGGCGCAGAAAGATAACCGCTTTGAGGTGAGTAAGAACCTAGACATTTTCAATTCTTTATTGAAAGAAGTAGAGATGTTCTACGTGGATTCGGTAGATGTGGATAAAACCGTTCAGCGGGGGATCGAGGCGATGTTGAGTGGCTTAGATCCTTATACGGAATATTATCCTGAGCAAAATATGGAGGAACTGAACCTGATGACTACCGGCGAATACGGAGGTATCGGTTCCTTGATCCGTCAGCGTAACAACGAGGGAGGCGTGATGATTGCCGAGCCTACCGAGGGAATGCCTGCCGATTTAGCGGGTCTGAAGCCGGGCGATCTGATCTTGGCGATCGATTCGATTGATGTTTCCAAGGCGACAAACTCCCGGGTCAGCGAGCTGCTGAAAGGTGTTCCCAATACGAAGATGGTTTTGACGATCCGGCGTCCGGGTGAGAAGAAACCCCGGAAGTTCGAGATTACCCGTAAGCAGATCACGACACCTCAAGTTACTTATTACGGGGTTAAGAATGACAGTATCGGTTATATTTATCTAAAGGCATTTACTATCAAGAGTGCTCAAGAGGTGAAAGAGGCATTCTTGGACTTAAAGAAAAATCATAATATTAAGTCTTTGGTATTGGATTTGCGCGGTAACGGTGGCGGTGTGCTGGAAGGTGCCGTACAAATCGTAGGTATGTTCGTTCCGAAAGGTAGCGAGGTGCTTTCAACGAAAGGAAAGATCAAGCAATGGGATCGTACGTACCGGACCTCTACGGAGCCTTTGGATACGGTAATGCCGTTGGCTATATTGATCAATGGAGGTACGGCTTCCGCCGCTGAGATCGTATCGGGGTCTTTGCAGGATATGGATCGTGCCGTGTTGGTGGGACAACGTTCGTTTGGTAAAGGGTTGGTGCAAGCTCCTCGTGACCTGCCTTATAATGGGAAAGTAAAAATCACGATGAGTAAATACTATATCCCGAGTGGTCGTTGCATCCAGCAAATCGATTATTCGCACCGGAAAGAGGATGGTAGCGTGGCTGCTATTCCGGACAGCTTGACTTCCGTATTCTATACGTCCAAGAAGCGTCCGGTTCGTGATGGTGGTGGCGTACGTCCGGAGTTTGAGGTGAAGGAGCCGAAAGTGCCTACCATGATGTATTATTTGGCGGCGGATACGGTCTTGTTCGACTTTGTTACGGATTGGGTACAAAAGCATAAGACAATCGCTGCCATCGAGGAATTTACGGTTTCCGATGAGGATTTCGAAGCTTTGAAGCAATACGCCAAGTCTAAGAACTTCACGTACGATCGCCAAAGCGAGAAAGTATTGAGGAACTTGAAAGAAGTGGCTGAGTTCGAGGGGTATCTGGAGGAGGATTCTACTGCGTTCAAGGAATTAGAGGCTAAACTGACTCCGAATCTGGAAAGAGATTTCGATCGTTTCAAGGATGAGGTGAAACGAGTAATGGCCGCCGAGATCGTAAAACGTTATTATTACCAACGAGGAGAGTTGCAAGAAAGCTTGAAAGGTGATCTTGTATTGGAGAAAGCGTTGGAGGTATTGGGCGATCCGGATTTATACAGGCGTACATTGAGCGTGCCGGTTGAGTTGGAAGCGGCCACCAAGGGTACCGAATAGGCGGGTTTCTGCCGATGCCCATTCAAAGGGCCTTACAATGCCCATTGTCAGCTCCCTTGAATGGGCATCGTGCTTTTCCCTCCTTCGCCAGTCTGTTTAGGGGCTTTGAAGCGGATATGCAATACCACCAATTCCGAGACGGTTCCCACCCGATAAGGAGGTCCTGCTATACCAATGCCGGAAGATACATAGAATTGCGTAGGTCCTTTCTTATAATATCCGTACGGGCATTCATACACAAGGTTCATCAGCAGGGGATAAGGCCATAACTGCCCGTTATGCGTATGTCCGTGCAGTCCTAAATCCACCCCATTCATATTCATCTCGGCGAACGACCAAGGTTGATGATCCAAAACGATAATCGGTTTGCCGGTATCCACCCCTTCCATTAACGAATGAAGCGGTTTTCGTTTCTTATGGATGAAATCATCCCTCCCTATCAAATAAAAAGTTGAATCCGGTTGGACTACCGAGTCTACTAGTAGCGTACCTCCGGTCTTTTGCAACCAACGATATTTCGCGTTCCGGTTTGCTCGGTATTCATGATTCCCGTAAACGATATATACGCCCAGTGGAGCTTTTAATTGTTTTAAATCGTCCTCGATGTGGGCGTTTTCCGCGAACCGGGATTCATAATCCATGATATCCCCCGCTAATACCACCATATCCGGATGCTGCGCGTTGCTGAGCGCCACATATTTTTGTACCAAGTCCTTCCCGATAACCTCTCCGATATGTAAGTCGCTCATCATGACAATAGTCAGACTATCCCGATCCCCCGCGGCTTTGGGCAACGTGATATATACGTTCTTAACAATCGGATTCATTACCGTATGGTATGCGTGAATCATTAAACCGGTAACACCGAATACGATAAGAAAAAACAGGGTTACCTTGGTTTGCTGCCAATGCCCTTCTATCCATTTGGGGAACCATGGCTTGATACGTTGGGAGAGCCTGATCAACTCAAGTACCAAGAGAGATAAAGTGATATAAATGGACGCTATATACCAAGTGTTACAGATGTATTGGATCGTGATTATCACGTTATCAGGTAGTTCATCACTAAAAATAAATCCGAAAAAATAAAGCGATAGTTCGAGTACGAAAAACAAGATAAAAGGAATCCGGCAACTTTTCTTAGGAGGAAGCGCTTGATATCCTCTCCAGAAAATATACGGATTTAGTAATAGCTGCGCTACGATCGATTGAATAAATACTTTCATCTTTACTCTTTGAATGTAATATTGAACACCACCATCTCGCTGTCCGTCCCGATACGGAAAGGCGGTCCCCACAAAGATAAGCCGGATGAGACATAAATCGTACTATTTCCGATTTTTTTAATCCCGTAACTTAATTCGAACAGATGATCCACGATCCAGTTCATCGGCCATACTTGTCCTCGATGTGTATGTCCGCTAAACTGTAAGTCTACGCCAGCCTCTTCCATTTTCTCTAAATCGTAGGGTTGATGGTCTAGTAAGATAACAGGTTTGCTTTTATCAAGGTTCGCGGTAAGCTGACCTAAAGTTTTCCGTCCTTTGTTATGCCGGTCGTCCCGTCCTATGAGTTGGATCTGATTGGGCAAGATAGCCACGGAATCCCTTAAAAGTACGATGGGCGTCTGTGCTATGAATTTCTCGCTCTCCTCTATGCCACTGATATACTCATGGTTACCCGGTACCATATAAACGCCTAATGGGGCGTAGATCTTGGACAGTTCCTCTTCCATATGCTCGTATCGCAGAGGTGCGACACTGTTGTCTATCAAGTCTCCACCGATAAGAACGATGTCCGGGCGTTGGGCGTTTATCATATCCACATATCCGGCAAGCATCGTCTTGTTGGTAGCGTATCCTAAGTGTATGTCGCTAATGGCTACGACCTTCAGCGACTGTCCATCGGTATCGGCCGGTTTGTTGATAATCATGTTGATAACTCGTGTATCAGGATGTTGGTAATTATAGTTTCCATATCCTAATAAGCTGAGTGTTAAGAATAAGGATAAATAGAATGAGTATTTGAAACGTAGGTGGAAAAGTCGTAAGATATCAAATACCAACAGTGCTAATACCATGTATAAAGTGAACACGAGCCATCCTGTTCCTACTTGGGAAACTGTTTGAGCGAAAGAAGCCGGCATATCTAGGTTCCTGAATAGAAAACTACTGAAGAATGATAAAACTCCTCCCCAAAAAACAATGGATAACAATACTTTAACTCCGGTAGACTGGCTTTTCAAAGCCTGTTTTCCCTTTAGATAAATATAAATATTCCCTGCAAGATACAGGATTGGAAGTATGATAAAGAACGTCCACATCTCAATTAATTTTCCGCGAAGATAATGAAAACTCTTTAGGTAGCAAACGCTGCACGCTACGTCCCTATAGGATCGATATAAATTCCAAACAATAAGTTTGGTAATGAAAAGAATTATATAATATACTGATTATTAGTATGTTAAAAACAGGATGATCTTTTACTCAAAACATGTACGTGTTTTTGGGAAAAGTCGTAGGTGTTTTTCAAAAAAGTCGTACGTGTTTTTCCCGAATCATGCGATAGGGAACAAGGGCGTATCTAGAAATCTACAATAAGCCCCCCTTAATTACGATGAGGAGAGTTGGTCTTTTTTTGATAATATATATCCAACTCCTTTTACGGCATCTATTGAAAGTGTGGTATCTTTTTCCAATAATTTGCGCAAACGCGAGATGCTGTTGTTTAGGCTATCATGAACTTCTTGCCCATCCCATATTTCATGAAAAAGCTTTTCTCTGCTTACTGGCTGATTTAATTGCTCGGATAACAGATAGAATAACTTGAAATCTTTAGGACTTAATGTTTTTGACAGTTCTTGTTTATAGAATAATTTATGAGTGGAGAGTTCCAGTTGGTAATCTCCAATAGATATACTATTTGATATCGGACTGGCCTTTTTACAAAACCTTTGGATTAGGAAATCTATTTCTTGTATATCATACGGTTTTTTGGTGTAATGATTAGCTCCGGCTTCATAGCAGCGTGTTATTTCCTCCCCTTCGTTGTGGGAAGAGGCTATCAGTATAGGCAATGAAGGATGCTTTGAGCGAATAAAAGGCAACTGATCCAATGTGTTTTGATTGCCTACTTCCAGATCGAGAAGCAGGATATTAGGGCATTCTTTTTCTATCATGTCTTGAATACCACTTAACATGTTGGCGTAACGAACCTCGTATCCTTTGCTTTGTAAGGCCATTGAGATGATCGATCCAAGGTTCAGGTCATCTTCAATAAAGATCACTTTCAGCTTATCTTCCATATAATGTTATGAGTTTTCGGCCGGCAAGTTAATAAAAAACGTTGAACCTACATTTTTCTCGCTCTGAAAAGTTAGGGAGCCGCCCATTTCTTTAGCCATTAGCATTACGCTACTCAAACCTAATCCATATCCCGGTTGCGCTGGCTTGTCGGCTTGTTTTACCCGGAAGAATTGTTGTCCGAGTTTTTTCTGGGCTTTCTTGGGGATTCCCCAACCAGTGTCTTTTATGGCTATTCGGTAATGGTTGTTTTTCATAGTCAACGTTACGGTGATTCGTACATCGTTATCCGAATATTTCAATGCGTTCTCCAATAGATTTCGCAGGCAACGTTCCAAACGAATGGCATCAGCTTGGATACTGTCGGGGAAATTCTCGCTTTTCTCTAGTTTAAATAAGTTTTTTTTCTCCGGATAGAGTTTGGCTATCTCTTGGTACGTTTGCTCGATGAATGGCTCTATTTCTATAAGCGACTTTTTGGAAAGCTCTTTCCCATCCGCAGTCTTCAATAGTGATAGCATGGATTCGATGATCTCGATCAATTGCCGTATTTGCGTTTTTCCGATATGTAAGATGTTGGCTTTCATCGGCTCTTTCTCTTGGCTAGCGATAAAATCCATAGAGGCATAAGCCGTGTTTAGTGGGGCTTTCAGGTCGTGGATGGCGCTATGCACGGCTATTTCACGGTCTCGGAGTTGGCTATGTGCTTTACGGATGGTGCGTAATAGGTAATATAGACAGCCCGCAGAGGTAAGGATTATTAGGCAAGATACTATAAACGCCAAAAACATCCGTTGGAAAATACCGGAAAGAGGCAATTTAACGAAAGCCTGTACATATTGTAATCCTTGCGTTCCTATCGGGAGCCTTTCTGTTTGGAACTTATAAAATGAGCAGTTGAATTTTTTTCCTACCGTATATGCGGTTTGTCGTGTTGAGTCTGATACTTCTATATAAGATATTGCTTGTAAATTGTGATCAGTTAATGTTTTATTGAATAGGCTGTCTAATGCTTTTGGTTTTAAGGGTTTATTCGCATTACGTAGACCGTCTTGTATACGTTGCGTTAATAGGTCGGCATAGTTATCTTTTAGATTCCGATTTTTTATTTGCGGTATAGTTATAGTGTCCCCTTTTAGCTTAGCTCGTTCTTCTGGGGTCATATCACTAGCTCTTCTTATGATTCTTTTGGGGCTGTTGGGGTCTTTCGGTTTGTTGCTAACCATTCGCTTGGACATTTCTTGCTTGATAGCTTCTTCGAATAGCTCTTCAAGGACTTCTTGCGTTTTATATTTTTCAGTGTTATATATATTGTATAGCCAATATCCTTGGGAGAGTGTTAAGACTAGCAACATAATGGCCGCAATATATAAGGAGTGTTTCATGATAGATTCGTTATTTTGGATGTGAAGATAATGAATAATCTTAAAAAAGATGCGTTTTTCTCGTTTTGTTAGCTTTTTGTTAGATGAAAATTAGGTGTTTGTTAGATAGAGTACAAAATTTCACTTATATTTTTGTGACAGACTAAAAAGCATATAGACATGGAAACTGGTGATTTGTTGTCGAAGGAAGAGCTTTCCACCATTAAGGGTGGAGGATGGGTTTATGATGAAGAGACTGACGAATGGTATTGGATTGAGGATGGAAGGAATGCATTTCCCTATCCATTCGTTAGATAATCATTTGCGGCTTTTCTATTTGGGCGTATAAAAAGACTGATATTTAGAAATGTATCCTATTTTAATAGGAGAATTATTATTAATATAAATTTTAAAGTTATGGAGGCAAAACAATCCGAGAAAGAAATCCTTGTATTGAGAGAGGGTGATGACTTAGAGCAAAGGGAGCTGGCTAGAGTATTAGGTGGTGCAAGCGTAACGTCTTGCAAATGTAAATGTGCTTTATCTAATTGTTATGATGATAACGACGATAAAGAGCCCGGAAATTAAAGATGTACTCTTTTGAGGTTACATCTTAGAAAAGAAATGAGACGGAATTTGTGAGATCAAAGTTCTCGTCTCATTTCTAAATTTATTGGAGTTTAAATCTAAGTGCCATGAATGATTATTATATATCAAGATATGCTTACTTTTTTATTTCCTCCAAGGAGGAATTTTTAGGATATAGCTCTAGATCTAATGCCTTTTTGAAATTAGGATGTGATTTGTATGCTTATCTATCGGAAATACAAAAAACTAAATCCCCATTTGATTGGGAGGATGACAATATATTGGGGCTTCTTAAAAAGTATAAGTTTCTTGTGGAAGAAGGTGGTGATGATGATTTTTTGCTGAAACATCAGTTTGAACAAGATACAGTGACATATCATCCTATTTCTTTGGGCTTAATAATAGCTCCTACTTTATCTTGTAATTTTGATTGTCAATATTGCTTTGAGACAGGGAAGAGGGCAAGCCGTATGGAGGATGGTATTATTAATCAGCTGGTACCTTTTATTAAAAAACATAAATATGTTCAAAATCTGCATCTTACATGGTATGGTGGAGAACCTTTGCTGTGCCTGGATGTAATAAAAAAAATCTTATTGAAAATATCATCAGAGTTACCAAACTATCCGATAAAATATCATTCTATTGTAACAAATGGGTATTATTTTAATCAAGAGGTGATAGATCTTTTTAAGGAGTTTCCTCTAAATGCTATTCAAATTACGTTGGATGGTAAAAAGGAGAGGCATGATAGTATAAGAAAACTAAAGAAAACAGGGCAAGGTTCTTATGATAGAATAATTTCTAATATAGATAATATACTGAAAGAACTACCTGAAACGGAGGTACATATAAGGGTAAATATTGAAAAAACGAATTTGCGAGATTTTGATGAGTTATATCACGAACTTACTCATCGGTGGAACAATAAGAATCTTTCGGTATATCCGGGATTCTTACGGATCGATGATGAGACAGGTAAAGCTATGTCTTGTGATGCCATAGATCGTTGGCAAGCGATGAGATTGAATTTTGAATGGTCAAAAAAAGGAATGGTAGATACATCTATATATCCTAAGAGAACTACATCTATGGGATGTTGTGCGACAGTGATAAATTCTTATATAATAGGACCGAAAGGGGAGATTTATAAGTGCTGGAATGATGTAAGTGATGATAAACGGGTTATTGCATATATAAATGAAGATAGATTTGTAAATTCAAAATTGTTTTATCGGTATGTGGTAGGTAGTAAATGGTATCATAATACGGAATGTATAAAATGCTTCTTTTTACCTATTTGTCAAGGTACTTGTGCTTATTATCGTTTGAAAAATCGTTATGAGGGTGGAAAATATAATTTGTGTCAATGTTTACAGCGAGGACCTGATTTGTTGAATGAATGTCTTGAATATTGGTATGAAAGTCGTTCGGATAAATAATCATAGAGGGCTTATGGGCAAAATATACCTGTTTGTGCTCCTTATTGTATTTCCTATGCAAATGTTTGCGCAGGGAATTAGGGGAGTGGTCATTGATGACGAGGCCGCTACTCCTCTTTACTTAGCGAATGTTGTCTTGCTTCGTCTCTCGGATTCTGTGTTTGTCGAAGGGACGGTGACAAATGAGATCGGGGAGTTCTCTTTCTCGTCTGTAGATAAGGGGAAGTATAAATTGCAGGTAAGCTATTTGGGATATACGACCTTGTCGATACCGGTAGTAGCGGAAGATGTCGGAATATTGCGTTTGGCTGCTATGGAGAATGATCTGTCTGAGGTTGTAGTTGTTGGCATGCGTACTTTGGTGAAAGCGAAAAGTGACGGAGTCGCTGTTGAGGTAGAGAACAGTTATCTTGGAAATCTAGGCGTGGCGACTGATGTGTTGGAACAATTGCCTTTTGTTAGGCGAAATGAGGATCGGTTTATCGTGTTTGGGAAAGGTGCTCCTCTTATCTATATAGATAATCGAGAAGTTCGTGACCTTTCTGAATTGGAAGCTTTGAACTCAAACGAGATAAAGCGGGTGGAGGTTGTCACGAATCCGGGGATACGTTATAAGGCTTCGGCTAAATCGGTGATCCGGATCGAGACCGTAAGGAAAAAAGGAGAGGGGCTCAGCGGGAGTCTGTATGCTTATGGGGCGATGCGCCGACATCTTTTTGGGAGTGGACAAGGTTCGTTAAATTACAGGTGGAAGAATTTGGATCTGTTTGGTTCGTTGGATTATAGTGAGCAGAGACGTGAGCAGAATATAGATTGGAATCAAGGAATAGAGAATCCCGGATTGAAAAGTTCAGTGTTAGAGTCGATCAAACGGGATTTGAGACAACGGAATCTTAGTTTGAAATTAGGAACTAACTATACGTGGGGAGAAAGTAATTCACTGGGTATGCGGTACGAATACAATAAAGCTCCTAGAGGAACAACCCATATGCGGAACTTGACGCATGTTTTTGAGAATGAGGTTCTACTAGGGGAACAATCTTCCGAACAAGGGGTTAGAAACAAGAGCGATCAGCATTCAATCAATGCGTATTATAGGGGAAAACTTACTTCTTGGTTAGAGGTGGCTTTTGATATGGATTGGTCTGAAGGGAAATCGAACTCGACACAGGAGGTGAAGAAGGAGAATGTTAGGGATGAGCAAGAGCTTCGTACGGTATCAAAGCAAGATTATGATTTGTTTGCGATGCGTTTGCAATTGGAGACTTCTTTGGGTAAGTGGGGAAACTTATCGTATGGAGGTGAGTTATCATGTACAAATAACCAACAAGATTTTGTAGTAGATAGGAGTTTTACGGACGATTTTCAAACGGAATATAACTTGTCTGATCAAAAGTTGTTTGCTGTTTATGTCGCTTATATGGCAGAGGTGGGTTGCTTTTCTTTTGATGCGGAGGTACGGTTAGAAAATGCGGATTTCTCTTATTTTGAGAATGATGTGAAACAGAAGGAACAAAGCAAGGAGTATCTGAATTGGTTCCCGAATCTAGGTGTTTCCTTTTCAAAGAACGATTTTACTTCTGCTATTTCCTTTAGTCGCTCCATCAGTCGTCCTAGCTATTATCAATTACGTAACAGTATTCAATATAATAGTGCTTATTCTTATGAAGCGGGGAATCCCTATTTGAAGCCCTCTATAGATAACATGTTTTCCGGTTCGATAGGCTGGCGAGACCTGTTGTTCTCTATTAATTTTGATGTGTATAAAGATGCTATGTTATTAATATCCAAACCGTATAGTGAGCAAATCTTGTTATCGACCTTTGAAAATGTGAAGAACTATAAGAACCTATCGGCTTCATTTTTTTATTCATGGATAGTAAACATTTGGAAGCCATCGGTTAGTGTAGGTGTCTCTAAAGATATCTTTTCCTATGGTAGCTCGTCTGTTGATTATGACAAGCCCATTTATTCTTTTAGCTGGAAGAATAATTTCGTGTTGCCTAGGGGTTGGCAGTTTGGCTTAGACCTCTCGTATAGTACGGAAGGACATATGGAGATGGATTATATGGGAGATGTATTTTTGTGGAACGCCTACGTGTCCAAGCGATTTTTAGGTGATCGTCTGCGTGTAAATCTGCGAGCTACGGATTTACTCGCAACGGGAAGGGCTAAAACTTATATGCGTATTGATAATATATATCGTTCCCTTTATAATGATTTGGACTCTAGAAGAGTGTCTTTATCCATCTCTTATTACTTCAATACGGTTAAGAGCAAGTATAAAGGTAAGGAGGTTGGTAGTGATGAGAAGAGGCGATTGTTGAGTTTTTGACATTTCCTACCGTATGTACGGCTTGCCGTGTAGAGTCTAATATTTCTATATAGGATATCGCTTGTATACTACGCTCGGCTAACGCTTGGTTGAATAGACTGTCTAATACAACAACATAATGGTCGCAATATATAAGGAGTGTTTCATGATAGATTCGTTATTTTGGATGTGAAGATAGTGAATAATCTTAAAAAAGATGCGTTTTTCTCGTTTTGTTAGCTTTTTGTTAGATAAAAATTAGGTGTTTGTTAGATAGAGTACGAAATTTCACTTATATTTTTGTGACAGACTAAAAAGCATATAGACATGGAAACTGGTGATTTGTTGTCGAAGGAAGAGCTTTCCGTCATTAAGGGTGGAGGATGGGTTTATGATGAAGAGACTGACGAATGGTATTGGGTTGAGGATGGGAGGAAGGCTCCTTGTTCTTTCAGTATACATGAAAAATATTAAGCTCTTATAAAGAGCCTTTATTGTTTATAGTTAAACTAAATTATTATGAGAGTACTGATCGTCCTTTGTAGCCTTTTTACTCTATTCTCAGTGAAAGCACAGAAGAAAATCGTATTATCCGGAATTGTCGTAAATGCGGAATCAGAAGCCTTGGTGGGTGCGAATGTGGCTTTGTACAATGCGGCTGATTCGACCTTGATCACAGGGAAGGCATCGGATGCGAAAGGAGCATTTCAAATAGATTGTAAGCAGATAAATCGTTGTTACTTGCAAATTTCTTTTCTTGGTTATAAAGCACAAAGACTTGGTTTAGTAAATGTCTACGAGAATCAAGAATTAGGAAAAATTATACTAGAGACAAACGAGGTGATGACGGATGAAGTGCAGATAATAGCCTCTCAGCAAGTGCAGGACTTAGATCGAATGATTGTTTATCCGGATCGCATACAGGTGAAACAGTCCGCTACTCCATTGGATTTATTAGCAAATATGATGTTGCCGGGTTTGGATGTCAATACAGTAGAACGGACGGCGACAGCGTTGAATAAAGCCGTAGAGTTCCGTATAAACGGACGAAAGGTAAATGTAAAGGATGTGGATGCTTTGACAGCCTCAAACATACAAAAGGTGGAATATATTGATAATCCGGGTTTAGAGTACGGAAAGGGGGCGGGAGTGGTTGTGAACTATGTTACGAAAAAAACTATAGCGGGATTCTCCACTTCCGGTAGTTTGCAGAATGCCGTTTGGGTTGGATTTGGGAATGATTTCTTGAACATGCGCTGGAATCACAAACGGTCTGAGATTGGAGTGAGCTATAATACGATGTTTAGGAAGTATAAGAAACGATCGAATGATCAAACCAACCAATATTTCTTTCCAGATCAGACTGAGATACTTCGGGAATATATGGGTGAAAATACGCCATTCAAATCACAAGAACACAACTTGAATATTTCGTATAGTTTGATGAAAGAGAAAGATTATCTGTTTAGCGTGATAGGTCGTATGGCTTATAAATATAATGAAAAAAATTATTTAGCGAACATCTATGAAAATGGAACGTTTAGCAGTCGTCAGGGAAGCGAGCGGAGTACTCGTGATATATTGCCGGAGTTGGATATTTACTTCTCTAAACAAATTGCGCCGCAACAGGACTTAAGTATAAACTTAGTTGGAGGTTATGTCAGTTCTGATTTAGACTATTGGTATGAGGAAGAAGAGATGGATCGTTATTTTACTTCATTTAGTGCGGATGGTTCAAGATATAACCTTATCGGGGAGTTGAAATATAATGATCGGTTTTCCAAGAATCATAGTTTGTCAATCGGAATCAAGGAGAGCCATTTCTGGGAAGAGGATCGCTATTCTAATGAATCGGGAGTTCGGGAAACGGATAATAACTATCTCTACGCTTACGCTCAATTAGCAGGAAATTTCAATAAATTCATTTATAATGCTGGTGTTTCCGGGGCAATGAGTCGTTATAGCCAGTTAGATAGAAACTTTACTTTTTGGTCTTTCCAGCCTGCTATAAGTCTGGGGTATCGTTTCTCTAAGACATCATTGCTTCGCTATAATTTTGAACTATCTTCGGAAGATCCTCAAGTAGCTTATCTGAATGACGTGGTACAGGTTGTGAATCCATATTTGCAGTCGCAAGGGAATCGAAACTTATCGGCTTATAATACGTATGAAAATTCATTGGTTTACTCGTTTACACATAAGAAACTGAACTTGCAGTTATCCGGCTATCATTATTATATGGACAATCCGGTGACTGATCATATTTATTATGATGACAAAGCCGGTATGTTTATCAATAGCTATCTTAATCAAGGCTATATGCAGCGTTATTTTTTGATGGCATATGGCCGTTACAGTGGCCTGTTTAATAATATATTGACCTTATCAGCTCGATTGAGATATTCGCATTATAAGACTTCCGGTGAGAATTATCGGCATCATTTGAATACGTTTAGTGCATCGTTTCAGGCGAATGTTAATTACAAAGATTTTTCTTTGCTTCTTACTGCGGATACCCGAGATAAGTACTTGATGGGGGAACGTTTGGAGTATCGATCTTTATCATCAATCGCTATGTTACAATATAGCAAGAAACATTTCATCGTTGGATTGGGCTTGTATTATCCTTTCGCAAAGCAATGGGATGCTGGAAGCGACTTGTTATCTTCCATTACTTCACAAAAATCATGGACTACCATTAAGGACAACGGCAGGATGTTATTTGTGCGTCTTAGTTGGAATTTCTTTTCTGGCAGGAAGTATAAGAGTGGAAAGAAGAGTTTGAATAATGAAGGAGGTATGCCAGGATTATCAACGATGCCAGTAATTGATTAATTGTGAGATTCCCTCACATCCAACAACCCGACTCCATGGAATGCGGTGCCACCTGCCTCCGCATGATCGCCAAGTTCCACGGCAAGGAGTATTCCGCCGAGACGATGCAGAACCTTTGTGTCGTCACCCGGGAGGGAGTCTCCATGCTGGGTATCGCTGATGCCGCCGAGTATATAGGATTCCGTACGATATGTGGACGAATGGCCTTGGGAAAGATGGTGGAGCAACGCCCTTTCCCCTGTATCCTCCATTGGAACCAAGATCATTTTGTCGTACTCTATGACGCTAAAAAGAAACGGGATGGTGAATATGTTTTCTATATCGCCGATCCCGGCAAGAATCTATTACGGGTCAATGAGGATGAGTTCCGTAACGCTTGGATCAGTACCTGTTCGAGAGGGGAGGAGAAAGGGATATTGATGGCCTTGCAGCCGACCCCCGCTTTTTATGAGCGGAAAGATGGACGCCATGCGGGAAGGGATCCCTTTCGTTTCCTTTGGGGGTATATGAAACCTTATAAACGTTTCTTTATCCAGTTGTTGCTGGGGCTTGCGCTGGGAAGCGTATTGCAGCTGATCTTTCCGTTTCTTACCCAAGCGATCGTGGATAAAGGGATCGCTGCTAAGAATCTGAATCTGATCTATCTGATCTTGGCGGGGCAGTTGATGCTGGTCTTGAGCCGTGCCTCGGTGGACTTTATCCGTCGCTGGATATTACTGCATATAAGCGCGAGGATAAATATATCTTTGTTATCCGATTTCTTGATCAAACTGATGCGATTACCCATGTCGTTTTTCGATACGAAAATGACGGGCGATCTCTTGCAACGCATCCATGATCATGAGCGTGTGGAACGTTTCTTGACGGCGCAGACATTGACGGTGCTTTTCTCCGCTTTCAGCTTCGTGGTGTTCAGCGGGGTATTACTTTATTATAATCGGTTGATATTCTTTATTTTCGTACTAGGTAGCGCTTTATATGCCGTATGGGTGACATTCTTCCTTAAAAAACGTCGTTTGCTGGACTATACTTATTTTGAGCAACGGGCCCGTAATCAATCGAAAACCATGCAGCTGTTGAATGGCATGCAAGAGATCAAGCTTCAGCATTGTGAGCGCCGTCGGCGTTGGGAGTGGGAAGATATTCAGGCGGATTTGTTTCGGACGAATATTGAATCGATGAGATTGCAACAAAGTCAGGAGGCCGGCAGTATCTTGATTAATGAGGTAAAGAATATCGTGATTACGGTAATTGCCGCTACAGCTGTGATCGGGGGTAGCCTGTCGTTGGGTATGATGTTGGCTATACAGTATATTATCGGGCAGTTGAACGCTCCGGTGGAACAGTTCGTGCAGTTTCTTTATAGTTGGCAAGACGTGAAGATTAGTCTGGAACGGATGAGCGAGATCCATGATCGGGAAGAGGAGGAGACTCCGGAACGTATGATAACCGGTTTTAACGGAAGCGATAGGGACATAGAGATTCGTAACGTGACGTTTCAATATGAGGGTATCCATTCGCCGAAAGTCTTGGAGCGGATAAACCTTAAAATACCTCGAGGCAAGATTACGGCGATCGTAGGAACGAGTGGTAGCGGGAAAACAACCTTGATCAAGTTATTATTGGGCTACTATAATCCGGTAGAAGGTGATATCCGGGTGGGTGGAAATGATTTGCGATCCTTCAGCCTTTTATGGTGGCGTGACCAATGTGGTGCGGTGATGCAAGACGGTTATCTGTTCTCTGAATCGATCGCACGCAATATTGCCGTGGACGACGGTGAGATTGATAAATCTCGCTTATTATTGGCAGCTCGTATCGCCAATATAGAGGAATTTATCGAGCGCTTACCCTTAAGATATAATACGGTGATAGGTCCGGATGGTCAAGGCGTAAGCCAAGGCCAGCGTCAACGGATCTTAATAGCCCGTGCGGTTTACAAGAACCCATCTTATCTCTTTTTCGATGAGGCGACGAATTCGTTGGACGCCAACAATGAACGTGCTATAGTGGAGAATCTGACGGACTTTTACCGGGGTAAGACGGTAATCATCGTCGCCCATCGATTAAGTACGGTACGCAACGCCGATCAAATCGTGGTATTGGATAAAGGTCGTATCGTGGAGATAGGCTCGCATGAGGACTTGATTAAGCGCAACGGTGCTTATTATAACTTGGTAAAGAATCAATTGGAACTAGGAAACTAAAAATATGGCAACCTATAATGAGATGAAGAAAAAAGCGGAATTGGATCAAGACCGTATCGAATTGCGTAGCGAGAAGGTACGTAACATGATCGGGGAGATGCCCTCTTTCTTGATTCGCTGGGGGAATACGATCTTGGTGGTGATCTTCGCATTGCTGGCTTTGATCTTCGCTTGGAGCGTGTGTTTTTAACGTGACTACTGGCGTGTCCCATAAGGAGTAGTGGCGTAAGCCTACGGTAGTAGTGGTGTTGGCTTATACCACTACTGCCGCAAGGCGATGGGGGTACTCCTGTTATTTAGCGTAACCCACGGGATGATTAATCATCGGGATTTGGGAGTCGGATAGCTTCAGCACTTTTTTCAAAGCATCAGTTTCCATGCTGCCACGGGGAACTGTTACCAAGCCGCATCCGGAACAGAACAAGGCGATATTCTGAGAGACCAGCCCGGCATCTAACGCTCCAAAACGCTCACGTAATTGTGGTGTACCTACATTGCCGAATTTGGAAACATCAGAAACCATCAATAGACAAGCGGGAGCTGAGTTCACGGAGGTTTGCTTTCCTCCGATCAGCGGACGGTGGTCGCCTTCCGCTATCGGGTTCAGTTGATGGGCTTTCGGATCATACAGATAAGCACCCTCTTCCATCAATACGTAAACATCCACGTCTTGTTTGTTCAAGGCAGAAGCGGCGGTACGTTTCCCGTCCTCACGATTGATTCCAATAGCGGCCCACATCAGATCGGAAAGATCTTGTTTGCTGAGTTTCTTGTTGGCGAACTCACGCTCGGAGTGACGGTCTGCCAAGGCTTTCATCACTGAAGCACCTCGGTTTTTGTCGGGAGCATTCAACTTAATGGCTTTTAAACCTTGGGCTTGCAGATTTGTCAAACCCAACATCAAAGTGGCTAATACACAAAAGATAGTTTTCATAACATTGTATTTTAAAGAATTACGAATGCAAAAATAATAATATTTAAAAAAAATACTCCTTTTTCAGACTTCTTTAGAAGAAAAAGGAAATATGAACATTATTAATGACTTTATTTGTACGATGAAATCGTAAATGGTGTAATTTGCAGTAAAATGTATTATTTTTATAGTAATAGATGAACATATGAAAGAAAAATTATTTACCTTATTTTGGGTACTGTTCCTTGCGCTTCCTCTCTATGCGCAGGCGGATAAAACCGGTTCTTATTCTATTAAAGGACAGGTGTTAGATTCGCTGAGTAACGAGTCCGTACCCTATGCGACGTTGAGAATTGCTTTAGCGAAGACCCCCGATAAGCCGGTCAAGCTTTTAGCGTGTGATGTAGATGGTAAGTTTCAGACACCCTTGAGCAGTGCAGGCAAATACATCATCTTTATGCAATCGATAGGAAAAGCTCCTGCCGAAAAAACATTTACGATCTCGGATAATCAGAGGAACTTGGATTTGGGTAAGTTGTATATGCAGGAAGATAACCAGCGACTTGGGGAAGTGACGGTTACGGTGCAGAAACCTTTGGTGAAGGCTGAGATCGATAAGCTTACCTATAGCTTGGAAGATGATCCGGAGGCACAGACAAACAATACGTTGGATATGTTGCGTAAAGTACCGATGGTAACCGTGGATGGAGACGACCAAATCCAATTGAAAGGTTCTACGAACTTCAAGATCTACATGAATGGAAAACCCTCTAACTTGTTGAGTAATAATCCTGCTGAGGTATTAAAGAGTATGCCGGCCAATTCCGTGAAGAATATAGAGGTGATCACAGACCCGGGTGCCAAATATGATGCTGAGGGTATCGGTGGTATCATTAATATCATTACGACGAAAAATGCGCTGCAAGGATATACCGGTACGGTTCGTGTGAACGGTAGTTCTTTAGGGCGTGTCGGCGGTGGCGGCTACGTGTCTCTTAAAGCGGGCAAGTTCGGGCTGACTGCAAATTATAATTACAACTATAATAGGGAGCCTTGGAATGAGTCTGTCTCGATACGTGAGGACTTAGAGAATGACGAGCAGCATTTCCTTACACAAAACGGACGTATGAAAAACAAAGGCCCCTTCCAGTTTGGTTCCTTGGAAGGTAGCTATGAGATCGATTCCTTGAATTTATTGACCGTGGGAGCGAACTTGTTCCGAGGCAAGATGACAAATCTCTCCGAGTACGATGTGAATATGCAAGATGTCGATCGTAATCCGGTTTACAGCTATAATCGTAATTCGGAAGCGACACAGACCTTTGGTTCTACGGACGTGAACGTAGATTACCAACGCTCTACCCATAAGAAGGATGAGTTGCTGACGGTCTCTTACCGTTTCAGCCATTCCCCGAATGATAGCAAGGACTATACGACGTTAGGGAATGCCGTGAATTATGATTCTTGGCTCGGTTATCCGCAAAATAATGTCAACAAGGCTTCTACGAATGAGCATACCGGACAAGTGGATTATACGACCCCTACGTGGAAGGACCAAGCCTTGGAGGTGGGTGCGAAATATATATTCCGCCAAAGCCGGAGTAATACGGATCGTACCGCTTTCAACGATTCGCTGAATGTATGGGAGGATATTACCTCCAAGGATAGCTATTTCCGCCATAACCAGCATATTTATTCCGCTTATCTGGGCTATGCGATGAAATTCGAGAAGTTTGGCGTGAAAGCGGGTGTCCGTGCGGAAGGGACTTCCTTGGCCGTGAAATATGAGATGGCTCCTGATATGAACTTCGATACCCATTATTTCGACGTCGTGCCAAACGCCACGGTCTCTTATCAATTGAGTATGGCGCAACAACTTCGTTTGGGATATAATATGCGTATACAGCGTCCGGGTATCTGGTATTTGAATCCTTACGTAAATAACGCCGATCCGCAGAACATCTCGTATGGTAACCCGAACTTGGACTCGGAGAAGAGTAATAATATCAATTTGAACTATAGTATGTTCGCCCAGAAATTCAGTATCAATGCGAGTGCTACTTATACCTTCGTCAATAACTCGATCGAGCGATATACCTTTATCGATCCGAAGAATCCGGGTGTTTTCCAAACCACCTACGGTAATATCGGAAAGAAACAGTCTACCGGCTTATTCGTATACGCGAACTGGAATCCGGTTCCTTTGTTCCGTATCTATATGAATGGAGGCTTGGACTATACGGATTTGAAGAGCGAGAAGAACGATATGGCGAATAGTGGATTCAGCGGACGTATCTTCGCCGGCACGCAGTTCAATTTCCCGTTGGACTTTCGTTTGAACCTACAGGGAGGATATTTCTCCCCTTGGATACAGTTGCAGGGAAAAGGATCTCCGTTTTATTTTACGGGGATCTCCGTGAACAAGGATTTCTTGAAGAAAAAGCTATCTGTACAGCTGTCTTTCCAAAACCCGTTCTGGAAGCGGATGAAGATGGAAACCACAACTTCCGACGATACTTTCTTCCGTCGCGACATCAACTATCGCTCCATGCGAATGCTGATGGTTAGCGTCTCTTATCGCTTCGGTACCTTGAAAGATGCCATCAAGAAAGTGAAACGAGGTATCAGCAACGATGATATGAAGAGCGGTGGTAGCGGCTCTGGTGAGCAACAGATGTAAGTCCGGGATTGAATACGGAATACACAGCGATACGCTGAGGTATATAATATCAGTCCGTGTGTTTCGTGTATTCCGTGTTCAATATAATTTAAACCTTTTCTTTTGCCGTCTTCTATATACTTTCTATCTTTACGATCCGAAAAATGGTTGGAGAATGAAGAACAGGCGATTTGTTAACAATAATACCATAATACTATTCCTTTTTATTATAGGTAGTTTTCTATTCATAGAGTTGAATTTTCGGTATTGGTATCGTTTTCTGGAGCAGTATATGATGTTTCAGACTATCGGTAGTTATTTCCAAGATCGGTTGGCCGAACCGGGTGGATTGAATGAATATGTAACCGAGTTCTTTTCGCTTGCGTTTATCTATCCTTATGGGGTCTCGGTAGTGATCGCTTTATTATTGGGACTGATCTCCGGTTGTTTTTTTCTTTACTTAAAAGCTTGCGGGGTACATGCCTCTATGTTGGCGGCGATTCTTCCCTCTTTTTTAATTTGGCTCTATCCGCAGGAGTCAATCGCCTTGCTCGTGATGCTCGCTTTCGTACAGCTTCTTGCGTATTTGTATACTTCAATCGAGAGGGATTGGGCTCGTTATCTCTTTGGCTTCTTGTTTTTAGGGGGGGCTTATTTTTTTGCGGCACCCGCTAATTTATTGCTGGCTTTATTGGTCGCGGTTTATGAGTGTTGCGTTAAAGAGGATAAGACTCGTTTTGGAGTGGCTATTATCGCTATCGCTTGGGGAGGGTTGCTACCGTTGATCGCCATGCGCACAGTTTATATTCTTCCGATGCGGGAAGCTTTTTTCAGCAAACATCTGTGCCATCCCGAATATCCGATACCTGATTCTTTAGGATATATCATGCTTGCGTATCCTTTGATCGTTTTCATTCTTTATTATGTAAGGAACCGGGTTTTTATCCGTAAGGAATCTTGGAAACGAATCGTTTCTTACGCTTTCCTTTTGATAGCAGTGGTCGCCGGGATTCTCTATAAGAAAGATCCGATGGAGCAGGCCTATCAGTATGATTACTACGCACGGCAGGGAGAATGGCAGAAGATTGTCTCACACGCTCGTGCGCATTCGGTCCGGGATATGGATGCCCTGATTTATCTGAACTTGGCTTTATCGAAAACCGGACGTTTTACTTCCGATTTGATGCGTTTCCCCCAGATCGGTGAGGCCGGTTTTATCCCGCACGATCCGAAAAGCCGGATGGGATTGATCGAGGCGAGTGAGGTCGCGTGGCAAGTCGGGCAAGTGAACGCCGCCCAACGTTTCGCTTTTGTGGGGGTATTAAGCTCACAGCGTTGCGTGCAACCTCGTTTGATGAAGCGTTTGGTGGAGACTTATCTGGTAACCGGCGAGTATCGTGCCGCGGAGAAATACATCAAGATACTGGAATCGAACCCGCATTACCGGGATTGGGCGACCGCTCAACGTCCTTTATTGGACTCTGCGGCTTGTGCGTCGGAAGATTGGATTGCGGCAAAACGGGCGATGATTCCGGTTACCGATAATCCTTTGGACTTAACTTTGACATTTCCGAACGCATTGGCTTTCCTGATCGATGATCATGCCGATAACCGTCCGGCTTTCGAATATGGGATGGGATATCTTTTGGTTTATAAGGATTTGATGACTTTTATGCATTATATGGAATTGATGAAAGAACGGGGTGAGGCATTCCCGGTACTTTATCAGGAAGCTATTTGCTTGTTCTTCGCTGCCGTACAGAAAGATCCGGAGGCGTTCCGGAGCTTCCCGATCAGTCCGGAGGTGCAGAACCGTTTCCTGCAATTCATGAAAGTGGCACGTTCCATGCCTCCGGCAGCCTTGAAGCAACAGTTTGGCGATACCTATTATTATTACGCTCAATTTATCCCGACTCCTAAACGACAATAATACATGGATAATACGAAGAAAAGAAAGATCGTGCGACGTTTCCTGGTCGTATATCTGATATTGCAGATATTGATACCGGTCTGGATCTATACCGGTAATCAAGAAAAGCCCTCGTCTGTGGTGCGTGAACGCATGGATGTTCCCCCTATTTTTCCCGATTACGCAGGTGTTACTATACCTTATAATATAGCTCCGCTGAATTTCCGGATCGATGTGCCGGCAGAGAAGTGTTACGCTAAAATCGGGGATCATGAGTATTACGGGACAAATGCGATCCAAATCGATCCGAAAGAGTGGATGCGTATGACTCGGGAAAACCGTGGGAAATCGATTCAGGTCGAGATCGCCACGAAGCAAGCGGGGGAATGGACGAGGTGGTCCTCTTTCCCGGTTTATATCAGTGATCAACCGATCGACTCTCATTTAGTATACCGCTTGATAGAGCCGGGATACGAGAAATGGCATATCGTGGGTATCTACCAGCGGAATTTGGAGTCGTTTGACGAACGGCTTATTATCCGTAACGATATGACCGGCTATAATTGTATGAACTGCCATTCTTTTTGTATGGGAGATCCGGGGCAGATGATGTTACATATGCGTGCGGCGAATGGCGGCACTTATATTGTCCAAGACAAGAAAATCAGTAAATTAAATACGAAAACGAAGGAGACAATCAGTAATATGACATATCCTTTCTGGCATCCGTCCGGGCGTTATATCACCACATCGGTAAATGATATCAAGCAGTTTTTCCATTCCGTGAAAGAGAAAAAGATGGAAGTTTTCGACTTGGAGTCCGACGTGGTGGTGTATGACGTGAAAAACAAAGAAATCCTTTCGAAAGCCTCGTTGATCACAAAAGACGCTTTCGAGACTTTCCCCGCTTTCTCTCCGGATGGTGAATGGCTTTATTTCTGCACGGCCCCGGCCCGGAAGATGCCGGATAATTATGATAAGGTACGTTATAGTCTCTGCCGTGTGGCGTTCGATCCGGATCGTGGAGAGATCAGTCTACCGATCGATACGTTGGTACGAGCGGATAGCTTGAGCTATACATTTCCTCGTATCTCTCCCGATGGACGTTTCCTGATGTACACGGAAACCGCTTATGGGCAGTTCCCTATTTGGCACCCGGACGCGGAGATCCGGATGATGGATCTGGAGAACCGGACAGCGGTGGATATGTCTGCGTTGAATAGCCCGGATACGGATAGCTATCATTCTTGGAGTAGTAACAGCGATTGGGTCGTATTTAGTAGCCGTCGGGATAACGGTTTATATACTTTGCCTTATATTTGCCATATAGGGGAAGACGGTAAACCTTCGAAACCATTCTTATTGCCTCAAGAAGATCCGGATAGGTATGACTATCAGTTGTATTCCTACAATATTCCGGAATTGACGAAGGGCGCCGTAGAGGTCGGCCCCTATGAGATCCAGCAAGTAGCCAAGAAAAATAAACCGGAGCAGGTTCGGTTTAAATAACGGGATCTATTTATATTCGCGCATAAAAAGAGACAAGATGACAAAAGATATTATAGCCGAATCTGTACAAAACGATTTACGGTATTTGCAATTGTTGGCACGGAGTTTCCCGACGATCGCGGATGCCAGTACGGAGATCATTAATCTGGAGGCGATCTTGAACCTACCGAAAGGAACGGAGCATTTCTTAAGCGATTTGCATGGCGAGGATCAAGCCTTTAGCCATGTGCTGCGGAACGCTTCCGGCGCCGTAAAGCGCAAGGTGAACGAGATTTTCAGCAATACGCTCCGGGAATCCGAGAAGAAGGATCTTTGTTCCTTGATTTATTATCCGGAGGATAAGCTGGAGCTGATCAGGGGCCAAGAGCAAGATCTGGAAGATTGGTATCAGGTGACCTTGAATCAATTGGTACGTGTTTGCCGGAACGTGTCTTCCAAATATACCCGTTCGAAAGTACGTAAGGCTTTGCCTAAGGAGTTCTCCTACATTATTCAGGAGTTATTGCACGAGTCTTCCGTAGAACCGAATAAGTCCGCATATGTGGATCAGATTATCCGTACGATCATCTCCACGGGACGTGCGGACGATTTTATTATCGCTATGTGTAACTTGATCCAACGGCTGACAATCGATCTGCTGCACATCATCGGCGATATTTACGACCGGGGTCCGGGCGCTCACCTGATCATGGATATCCTTTGCGATTACCATAATTTCGATATTCAATGGGGCAACCATGATGTCTTGTGGATGGGAGCCGCCTCGGGCAATCTGGTAAGTATCGCCAACGTGATCCGCATGTGTCTGCGCTTTGGTAACATGGCTACCTTGGAGGATGGATATGGCATCAATCTCTTGCCGTTGGCCACGTTCGCCATGGAGGCGTACGGGGATGATCCTTGCGCGTTATTCATGCCGAAAACGAAGTTCGCCGATAACGTGATGGATGAGAAGACCACCCGCCTGGTCGCCCAGATGCATAAGGCGATCACGATTATCCAGTTCAAGCTGGAGGGGGAGATCATCCGCCGTCGTCCGGAGTTTGAGATGGACGACCGGATGTTGTTGCACCATATCGACCTGAAGCGGGGAGTGGTTCATATCGACGGGAAGGAGTATACGCTTAAAGATACTAACTGGCCTACTTTAGACCCGAGAGACCCGTATCGCCTTTCGATCGAGGAGGAGGACTTGATCCGTAAGATCTTGCATTCTTTCGAGAGTAGCGAGAAGATGAAAAAGCATATGCGTTGTTTCTTCCGGCATGGGGGGATGTATCAGGTTTGCAATTCCAACTTACTGTTTCATGCCTCTATCCCGATGAATCCGGATGGGACGTTTAAGTCAGTACGTATCTTGGGGCAGGATTATAAGGGCCGCGCCTTATTGGACCGTGTGGACCAGTTGATCCGTACGGCTTACTTTAAGACCGGGGAGCAGGAAGAGGTGGAATACGCCCACGATTATATTTGGTACTTATGGGGCGGGAAGGATTCCCCCCTGTTCGACAAGAGCAAGATGGCGACCTTCGAGCGTGCCTTCGTCGGGGAGCCCGAGACCCATAAGGAGGAGAAAGGGGCTTATTATACGCTACGCGAGCAGGAGGAAATCTGCGATAAGATATTGGATGAGTTCGGGGTGGCGGGTATGCACCGGCATATCATCAACGGGCATGTCCCCGTCCGCTCCAATCAAGGCGAGAACCCGATCAAGGCAAACGGGAAGATGCTGGTGATAGATGGCGGCTTCTCCCGCCCGTACCATTTGGAAACCGGTATCGCCGGCTATACGTTGGTATATCACTCCCGCGGTTTCCAGCTCGTGCAGCACGAGCCCTTCGAGTCCCGGGCGAAAGCGATCGAGGAAGGCTTGGATATCAAATCCACGATGATCGTGGTAGAGCTCAGTTCCCATCGCCAGATGGTGAAAGATACGGATAAAGGGGCAGACCTCCAATGCCAGATCAAGGACCTTGGGAAGTTGCTTTACGCTTATAGGAATGGTATCCTGAAGGAGAGGGAGAGGCTGGAGCGGTAGCTCTACCGGACATGCGGTAACGCCCTCCTGATGCCAGGGCACTGGCTGGCACGCTTCATGGCGTCCGTCTGGTGCCCGGGCCGGTCAGTGCCGTAGTTCGTCCAGGACTACGGCGTCCCGCGATATTCCCCGCGAACGGGCGCAGGTAAAGAAGAACGACTATATAACAAGGCGGAAAAAAATCGTGTTAAAACGCTTTTAACGATTCGGGCCGTTTCGGGGCCGATCTGTTAAAATCCTGACGCCATTTTAACGCCGATCACAGGAATGGGATTTACAACGGCCCTACAGCGGCCTTACAGCGGCCCTACTACGGCCCTGCTTCTACCCCGTTCCGCGTTAAAACCGATAAGAATCCTTATATATATTTAACCGGTTTGGCGTGAACCCTATTTTTGGCGCGGCCTTGCCCCGAACCTTTCCGCTCCCTTCCTTGTTTTATAGACGAAGAGCAACCGGATAAGCCGGTGAGTCTTCCGGCCTCTAAATTCTACAGCTATGGCTAGAGGAAATGGTATCATGACTACGGTCAGCGGATCAGCGGGTAACCTTACCTATGCGGTCCTTAGTGGAGAACAAATCATCAAAGCACGTGTCCGGACAATAAGGAATCCCAAGACAGCGTTGCAAGTGAACCAACGCATTAAATTCCCGAACATCGTCGCGATGTACAGGTCGTTCCACGGATTGCTGAAGGATGGCTTCGAGAGGAAGCGAAGCCGGAGGAGCCGGGGAGACCAATCGGATTACAACCGCTTCATGAGCATCAACCTGCAGAGCGCGCCCGTCTTCCTGACCAGGGCCGAGTCGGCGGCGGGGTATTGCGTGGCGGCGCCTTATCAGATCACGGAGGGGTCGCTCGTCTCCATCCGCACGCAGGGGCTGGGGACGGATACTTACTCGGATATCGCCCTGGGCGACCTGCAAATCTCGGACACGACGACCGTGGCGGATTTCGCCCGCGCCGTGGTGACGAACAACGAGTTGTACGAGTATGGCGACGCGATCACTTACTTCAGCGTCTTGCAGAACGTGAACGTGGAGACGGGCGTGCCCTTCGTGACCGTGAACGTGTACAAGGTGACGCTCGACGCCGCCGACCTCTCGCCCCTGCGTGCGGTGGCCCCCCCGGTAGGCTTCAGCGTGTCGGACGGATTCCTGTCGCATGGTGAGAATATCGGGCAGGGGGCCTTCGCCTGGGTGCACTCGCGGCGGGGAGAGGGCAGGTTGCTCGTGTCGTCGCAACGGCTGGTGGTGATAAACGCGCTCTTCGACGAGTATAACAGCAACCTCGCCAAAGACGATGCCCGGAAGGCATACGGCTCTGTCAGCGTAGCCCTGGAGCCGGACGGGAGTGATGACATGGCGTCGGCCGCGGGGCCCGTCGTCTCGCAGCTTACCGTAGGCGGCACGGTTAGGCTGACGGGCTCGAAGGCATTCGCCATCGGGAAAGACGACAAGGTAGTGCTGGAGGGCTCGCGGCTGGGCGGGACGGCGCCCGTGCAGGTGCTCTACGGCGCGACCGCCACGCAGACGGGCAACCATGCGATGGCCGACCTTACCGTTACCCTTCGCCAGAACGACCGCGTGGAGGCTACCATACCCGAAGAGGCCGCCGGCTATTGCTACGGTTTCTATATCGCTCCCCGCATAGTAGCCATGTTCGTGGGAGACAACCAGAACCCGGGTACGGGAGACTCGGAAAGCCCGGACGAGATCTGACAGAGCTGCGGGTACCACGCAGGTAACGCTATATATAAGATTCCCCGCCAACTTCGGTTGGCGGTTTTTTTTACTTTTTTGTGAAATTTATAGATTCGAGATGATATTATTAGAGAAAATTATTATTTTTGCACCGATATTTATAGTAACGTTGAATCTAATAGATCAACCATTGTTAACCTAAAAACAAATTAATTATGCAAAGAAAGAAAACTTTCGATTCTTTCAGACGCTGCAAGGTAGCGATACTTGCGGTGTTGATGTCCTTTTGCATGACGGCGGCCTTCGCCCAGCAAGGCGCCGTTAAGGGAAAAGTCCTGGACGAACTAGGTGAGCCCATCATCGGCGCGAACATCGTCGAGAAAGGAACCACCAACGGTACCATCACCGACATGGACGGTAACTACAGCCTTACCGTAAATGACTTGAAAAAGGCTGTGCTCCAAGCATCTTTCATCGGTTACAACACGGTAGAAGAAAGCGTGAAGGGACGTAAGACGGTAGAAATCAAGCTGTCTCCCTCCGTGGTGAACCTGGGCGAGGTCGTAGCCATCGGCTACGGTACGCAGACCCGTAAGGAGATCACGGGATCCGTGGCGAACATCTCCGAGGAGAACTTCAACAAGGGTGTGAACCGCGACGCTTCCGACCTGTTGCAAGGCAAGGTGGCCGGCTTGCAGATCACCTCCGGCTCGGGCGACGTGACGCGTAACTCGCAGATCCGCCTGCGCGGTACCTCCACGTTGCAGAACGACCAAGGCCCGATGATCGTGATCGACGGCGTGCCCGGTGGCGACATGTCCACGGTTTCCCCGTCCGATATCGAATCTATCTCCGTCTTGAAGGACGCCTCCTCGGCCGCCATCTACGGCTCCCGCGCCGCCGGCGGTGTGATCTTGATCACGACCAAGAGAGGATCCGGATCGAAGACCCAGATAAACTACGACGGCTATGTAACCATGGACAAGGTGGCCAACAAGCCCGACCTGCTGAACGCACAGGAGTGGCGCGACGCGAACCGCACGCTGGGTAACGACCTGAGCGGTTTCGACCGTTTCAACTCCGATACGGACTGGTTCGGCGAGATGCTTCGCACGGGTATTTCCCAAAACCACTCCTTGTCCTTGTCCGGCGGCTCCTCCAAGAGCAACTACCGCGCTTCCTATACCTATTTGGATCGTAACGGTATCGCCCGCAACAACTGGATGAAGCGCCATAGCTTCCGCTTCCAGTTCCAGCAGCGCGCCATCAACGACCGCTTGCGTATCGGCTTGACGGGATCCGCCACGCTGACGGATATGCAGATGCCTAGAGCGGATGATTATATCCTGGCCTACAACATGGCCCCGGTACTTCCGGTATTCAATTCCGACGGCACTTACTTCACGGATTTCAACGCCGAGTACGACCAAGGTAACCCGGTACAGAGCCAGGATTTGAACTACCGCAAATCCAAGAACAACTACTTCTACGGACAGGGCGACATCCAGTTCGAGATCATCGACGGCTTGAACGCCAAGGTGAACCTGTACAAGAGCCGCTATTCCAGCGATTACAGCCAATGGGACGATCCGCGTACCAAGGCTGCTTTGGGTAGTGGTTACGCTCAGAGACGCGCCCGCACGTGGGATCGCGAGTTGATGGAGTGGACGTTGAACTACGACAAGAGCTTCGGCGCCGACGAGAAGCATAAGCTGAGCGCGTTGGCCGGTTATTCATGGGAGACGAACCAGTCCGCCGACCAGCGTTCGATCGCGCGAAACTTCGCTGTGGTTTCCATGGGAGCCGACAACATCCAGTCCGGTTCCGAGTTGAAGGTGGGAGACGTGACCTCCGCCCGTAACGAGTATAAGTTGATCTCCTTCTTCGCCCGTGCTCACTATAGTTATGACGAGCGTTATATGATTACGGCTACTGTTCGTCGTGATGGTTCCTCTAAGTTCGGTGCTAATAATAAGTGGGGATGGTTCCCGTCCGTATCAGCGGCTTGGGGTATCTCTCAAGAGGCCTTCATGGAGAACACGAAGGATTGGTTGAGCGACTTGAAGCTTCGCGTGGGTTATGGCGTGACCGGTAACCAGGATGGTCTGACCCCGTATAAGTCCTTGGAGCTTTACGAGGCATACGGTACCTATACGAATGCCGCCGGCTCTCAGCTGATCGCTTACCGTGTGTCGCAGAACGCGAACCCGAACTTGAAGTGGGAATCCACCGCGATGTTTAACGTCGGCTTGGACTTCCAGTTGTTCAATGGCCGCTTGGGCGGTACGGTTGAGTACTATGACAAGAAGACTTCCGACATGTTATATAACTACTCTGTTCCAACCCCGACATACGTATACAGCACGATCGCCGCTAACGTAGGCGATATGAGCAATAAGGGTATCGAGGTAATGTTGAACCTAGACGTGATCCGTAACAAGACATTCAACTGGAATACCTCCATCAACCTATCTCACAACAAGAATGAGATCACGAAACTGTCTAATGAGTTGTATTCTACCGACCGTGTTTACGTAGGTGATCCTTGGATCCGCGGTGCTTCCGGCGTGACTTCCCACGTGGTAGAGGAAGGCCGTCCGGTAGGCCAGTTCTTCATGTTGAAATGCAACGGCCTTGACGCTGACGGCCATTTCATCATTGAGGACATCAATGGCGACGGCCAGATCTCCGATGACGACCGCACGTATGTGGGCGACGCCCAACCGGATCTGACATTCGGATGGAACAACACTTTCACTTGGAAGAACTGGGACGCGAGCTTCTTTATCCGCGGGTCCATAGGCCAGAAGGTATTGAACAACCCGTTGGCAGCGTATGGCAACAATACCTATATCGGTGGAACGAACGCCATGCAGAACGATGACTTGCTGAAATTGCGCGAGAATTCCCGCGTATGTTCATACTATATCGAGAACGGCTCTTTCGCTCGCTTGGACAACATGTCTATCGGTTATACTTTCAACACGAAGAAGATTGACTGGCTGAATAAGGCCCGTTTGTATGTAGCAGCCCAGAATTTGTTCGTGATCACGGGATATAAGGGTCTGGATCCTGAAGTCGAGATCTTCCGTGGTGAGGCCAGTGATAACAATGCCGGCTTGGATCCGGGTATCGAGCCCCGTAACTACATGCCGAAGGCACGTTCATTCACGTTTGGTGTTAACTTGACATTCTAATCATTAAATCGCATTTATCATGAAGAAAAAGACAATTATATCCATTTTGGCCGGGGCTTCCTTGTTGCTATCGATGCCGTCCTGTACGGATCTGGACGAGAAGGTTTACGATAAGCTCTCCGCCGATACGTTTGGTATGACAGAGACCGAGATCGACGCGTTGGTCGGTACGGTCAATAACACGTTGCGCAGTTATTTTGGAGGAGACTTTTATGCGCTGGATGACCAAGCGGGCTCCATGTCCGTGAAACCGACCCGTCAGGGTGGCGACTGGTACGACGGCGGACAGTACCGCGAGATCTATATGCACGACTATACGGCGCAGACCTCTTGCGTGCGTGGCGCATGGAGCACGGCTTCCCAGTCGATCGGTACCTGTAACGCGGCTTTGGCCGTGATCGAGAACACGGAGGCGTTGTCCGATACGAAGAAAGCGCAGACCTTGGCTTCCGTACGTGGTGTACGCGCTTTTTGGTTCTATAAGATGGTAGACCTTTGGGGTAACGTTCCCTTGGTAACCAGCAGCGAGGACAAGGAGTTGCCGGATTGTAAGTCTCGCCAGGAGGTTTACGACTGGGTAGTGAGCGAGGTAGAGGCCATCGCCGACCAGTGCCCGGATCGCGAGGGCAATTATGGCCAGTTCACGAAGGGTGCCGCCCAAGTCTTATTGGCCAAGCTTTACCTGAACGCCGAGGCTTGGGGCGTGACTTGCGCAGGCAATGCCTACGAGAAAGTAATCAACGCATGTGATAAGGTGTTGGCTATGGGCTATATCCTGGAGCCGAACTGGAAGGATAACTTCTCCTTGACCAACGAGAACTCCAAGGAGGCGATCTTGGCGGCTATCTTCTCCGAGTCTGATACTAAAAGACAGAATCAGTTACACCTCAACTCCCTACACTATAAACAAAATCTAGTGTATGGCGCTCCTTTTAGCGCATGGAACGGTTTGTGCGCGCAGCCTGATTACGTGAAGTTGTTTCCGGAGGATGACCCACGCTACGAAGGTAGCTTCTTGATGGGACAACAATACGATTTGAGTACGGGTGAGAAGCTTTATACCGCTTATAATCTGGAATTGGATTATACGGCTGAGATCGCCATGATGCCGGGTACGCAATATGACGGAACCAACTGGGGAGCCGTATTGCAGCAGGCTGGTTATCGCGCCAACAAGTGGCCGTATTCCAGCTCTTTAAATAGTGCTATGGGTAACGACTATCATGTATTCCGTCTGGCAGATGTATATCTAATGAAAGCGGAAGCGTTACTTCGTAGTGGCGGTAGCGCGAGCGAGGCTACGAAATTGGTGAACGCCGTACGTGCGCGTGCTTATGGAAATACGAACCACAATATCGCGAACGCTACCTTGAAGGATGTACAATTGGAGCGCCGTTTGGAATTCGCATGGGAATTGACCTCCCGTCAGGATGATATCCGCTTCGGTTGCTACGACAAAGGTATGTGGGCTTCCTCTAATTGTGAGAGAAAGAGCAGCGAGCATCTGAAGCTGTTCCCCGTATCACAAACGGCATGGCAGTCTAATCCGAAATTGACACAGAATCCGGGTTATCCTGCGTTCTAAAAATATTCTTTGGGCTAGATGGAACTTTATTTAAGGGGTCGTCTAGCCCTCTTTGTATAATCTTAAGCATTACAGTTATGAAAAAGTATTTTCTTTTGTTAGTGATGTTATTTATAGCTGTCGCTAACTATGCGGAAAAGCCCGCTAATTATGTGGAAATGTCAAGTGAGAATGACGCACGTGTCATCTACAACGTGGCAGGGTGGTATGAGACATCCTCGGGATATAGGGCCACATTCCAAATAGGAAGTAATTTGAGAATCCCAAATGGCATTACGACAATGTATCTTTATATCACTTCTCCGGTTCTCACGTCTTATACGTTCACCTCGTCTGTCCCGGGTTTAGTTATCGGCTCTTCCGGTAATCAAGTCCTATTGAGCAGTAATAGCACGCCTTACGGTAGCCTGCACGGAACAGATATAGATGTAAGTGGTTATTGTCCTTCAACAGGTCAAAACGAGACGTTCCATATCGCTTTCTTGCCAGAGAACTAGCCGTTTGAAAGAAAAGGGGATGTGTGCCTAGATGGAAATGGCACAAAGAAGTACGCGGATCAAGCGAATGCTCACGGATCCTATATCAAGATTCAATATATAGGTCTGTGTTCATCGGCTTGATCCGCGTTATCTTTGGGTCATCCGGGGGATGGGACTCGGTGGCGCTACAGTCGCTCGATCTCTTCTGTGGGGAGGCCGGAGCTGCGGGCGATGATGTCTGTCGGCACGCCGTTCAGCTTCAATTGTCGGGCCATTTCCAGGCGGGCTTCCTCCATTCCTTTCTCCATTCCTTTCTCCAAACCGTCCTTCATACCTTTTGCTTCCGCTTCCACCTTTGCTTTCGCCACAGCTTTCGCCACAGCCTCCGCCACAGCCTCCGCTATCGCTTTCTCTTTCGCTTCCTCTACTTCCCGCAGGAAACCTTCCTCTGCGAGGCGGTTTACGTTGTAGCGATCTACCGCACGGTCGTAGGCGAGGCGGTTCTCAGGGGAGAGGTTCGCCACGGCGGCCAGACGGGATAGATGGGCGAATACCTGCTCTTTCAAGGTATCCGGCATTCGAATCCAATGTTCCATGTTCTTTAACGCATAAAAAAGTCTTTCTAATAAAGTCTCACACTCATCCAGTTCCTTCGTGAAATAAGGGAACTGCAAATAGATTTGCCGAAAACGCGGGTTTAGCGTTTCATGGCTCTCCATGTCCAGGATTCCGGCATCCACCCGGAAACGATCCGGTAGGTCCGGCTCCTTGAAGTTCATGAAGAAAACGCCATACACCACGCTCAGTTTATAGTCCGTACCATACGATGCCGAGGGCTCCCGTATCTCCATGCCCTCCTCTCCGGTATCTAATCCGGGCACGCTTACCGAAACCGGAGACTCGACCTGCCGGCTCACCGCACGGCACATGTAATACAAGGTGCGATCCAGGAAATTCGGGTGCTTGCGGTTCTGCATCTCCACGATGATATACTCTCCCGTGGAGGTGCGGCAATAGAGGTCGTAGATGATCCCTTTGTCCCGCACATGCTCCGCGTGATCCTCCTTGTCCAGAAACTCCAAGTCCTCGATGCGGTGCTCGCCCGCCAGTAACTCATTCAATAACGTGATCAGGAACGGCTTGCTGGCCGGCTGACCGAAGATGATCTTGAATCCAAGATCCGTGAACGGATTCACGAATTTTCCCATAGCTAATACTTTTTTAGTTAAACCTGTTTATTGTCTCACTTCGCAAATGTACGAAAACGATCGCATATACGGAAGCCTCCTTGAAAATAACGCGGGGTGGATTTCGCTATCTCTTCTTGATCCGTCCGAGACGGTCTGGCAAGAGTTTGTTCGTGAGCACGACGCATATCCGGGAAGTGTGATATAACTACTTTTTTGTGTACCTTCGCGACATGAACAGACAGGTGTTGCTTTTTTATCCGTTGATGGGGGTGGTTCTTTTGGCGCTCTTTGTGGGGGGGCTGGCGTATGGGGCGGTATCGATCCCGTTGGATCACGTGATGGATATTTTGCTGGGGAAGGGATCTGATAAGATCGCGTGGCAGAATATCGTGTTGCAATCTCGTTTGCCACAGGCGATAACCGCATTGTTGGCGGGGGCTTCACTGGCTACGAGTGGGCTGTTGTTGCAAACCTTATTCCGGAATCCGTTGGCCGGACCCTCTATATTAGGTATCAGTGATGGGGCTAATCTGGGAGTGGCCGCTATCATGTTGTATTTTGGAGGTACGCTGGGGCAGTTTACGGATTGGCCGGTCAGCGGATATATGGCGGTGATTCTCGCCGCGTTCGTAGGGGCTTGCGTGATCTTGGGATTGATTATCTATTTCTCTGCGAAGGTGAAGAACAATGTCATGCTCTTGATTATCGGTATAATGATCGGCTATCTGGCCTCGTCGGTTATCTCTATACTGAACTATTATTCCTCGACAGATAGGGTACATGCTTTCGTGATGTGGGGGCTGGGCAATTTCTCGGGGGTATCCTTGGAACAATTGCCTTTCTTCGGGACTTGCGCATTGATCGGGTTGCTGTTGGCTGTCTTGCTGATAAAGCCTCTGAATGCCTTGTTGCTGGGAGAGATGTATGCCGCTAATCTGGGTATACGGATCAAGCGGGCACGAATAGCCATCCTTTTATGTACGGGGATATTGACCGCTACGACTACCGCTTTCTGCGGACCGATCTCTTTTATCGGATTAGCGGTTCCGCATATCGCACGACTGATGCTTGGTTCTTCCAATCATAAGATATTGGTGCCGATAACGATGTTGACGGGCTCCTGTATCGCCTTGCTTTGTAATTTATTGATGGTCGTACCGGGAAGCAACACGATTTTACCCTTGAACGCGGTGACACCTATGCTGGGTGCGCCGGTTATTATCTATGTAATCGTAAACCGGAAGAATATTCAATATTTTAATTAGTGGTTATGGAAAGGATTCCAGTTATAAGGACAAGAAATCTGAGTATTGGATATGTTTTGAAAGGTGGACACCTAAAGTTGGTGCATGATGCCCTCGACTTGGATTTATATCCGGGCGAGGTGACTTGCCTTCTCGGGTTGAATGGTGCGGGAAAGTCTACCTTATTGCGTACGCTGTGCGGTTTCCAGCCTTCTCTGGGGGGCGAGATCGAATTGAAAGGAAAGCCGTTGGCCTCTTACTCGCAAGGTGATTTTTCCCGGATGGTAGGTGTTGTTCTCACGGAGAAGACAAATGCCGGTGGAATAACGGTTTACGAGTTGGTCTCTTTAGGAAGACATCCCTATACCGGCTTTTTCGGACAATTAAGGCAGGAAGATCGCAGGATTATCGAGGAATCGCTTGCTGCCGCCGGTATCGCTCATAAGGCTTATAATTATGTGTCGGAACTTAGTGATGGCGAGCGTCAGAAAGCCATGATCGCTAAAGCTTTGGCTCAGCAATGCCCCATCATATTGTTGGATGAGCCGACGGCCTTTTTAGATGTGACAAGTCGGATAGAGACTATGGTCTTGTTACATAAATTAGCGGTAAAGCAACAAAAAGCGATTCTCTTATCAACGCATGATCTGGATTTAGCGATCCAGCTGGGGGATTGCCTGTGGCTGCAAGAGAAAAAACGTCCGATGGCTTGTGGAACGCCGGAGGACTTGATTATGGGAGGGTCGTTTGAGACATTCTTCGGTAAGGAAGGAATCGTGTTTGATCCGAATACCGGAAAATTGAATACGGTAGCGCCTACTGTTCCGATCGGGGTAGAGGGAGATTTCATGGTTTCTTATTGGGTGGGGAATGCCTTGATCCGGAATGGATTTAAACCCTCCCCGGTGAATAAGGATTCTATAAATGTTTATTGTGAGGCACCGGATCGCCTGCGTATCCAATTACCCGATGGGGATGTAAAGATTGCGACAAGTATGGCGGAGATGGTCTCATGGATTCAAATCTTATAAGAAACGAGTTTGTTATGACAAATGAGATTACATGGCGGCTGGAAAATGAGAATATAGGCCGTTTGTTGGTACATTACGCGATTCCCGCCGTTATCGGGACCATGGTTAATGCTCTTTATAATATCGTTGATCGTATATTTATCGGACAAGGAGTGGGTGCGCTAGCTATCTCCGGATTGACTTTGACTTTCCCGATACTACTCTTTATGCAGGCATTTGGAATGTTGATCGGTGCGGGAGCCGCTACAAGGGTCTCCATTCATCTAGGCCGTAAGGCGAATGATCTGGCAGATAACGTATTAGGAAACGCTTTCACTTTGACATTCATTATCGGAGCCTTGACGATTATCCCCAGTATGATTTTCTTGGATGATTTGTTAACGTGGTTCGGAGGAAGCGAGCAGACGATACCTTATGCGAAAGACTATTTATATATCGCTATCCCGGGTAATTTGCTGGCTACATTAAGCTTTAGCTTTAATGCCGTGATGCGTGCTTCCGGATATCCGAAAAAGGCGATGTTCACGATGATGATCGGTGCCGTATTGAACGTGATCCTAGACCCGATCTTTATCTTCTGGCTGGATATGGGGATACAGGGTGCCGCTATCGCTACGGTGATCTCCATGGCCGCCGGTGCCGCTTTCGTGATGAGTCATTTTATCAGCAAGGATAGTATCGTACGTTTCCATACGAAATATTTCCGGTTGAAAGGTTCCATTATTTGGAATATATTTACGATCGGCATGTCTCCATTTTCCATGCAGCTGGCGGGTAGTGTGGTTGTGGTGATCATGAACCATGCGTTGAAAGAGAATGGAGGCGATTTGGCGATTGGTGCCAGCGGTATTATTTCCAGTATCGCCATGCTGCTGGTTATGTTGATTATCGGTATCGCCCAAGGGATGCAACCGATTGTCGGGTTTAATCATGGCGCTGGGCATCATAACCGGGTATTGGCTACCTTGCGGTTGTCTATTATAGTATCGACCTTGATTACAGGGGTAGGATGTATCGTCAGTTTGTTATTCCCAAGACTGATCGTTAGCGTATTCTCAACGGATGCCGAATTGGTGTCGATTACGGACAATGGATTACGTCTGACGATGCTGGTCTTTTTCGTTGTCGGTTCCCAGATTACGATCAGCCAGTTTTTTCAAAGTATCGGTGTCGCATGGAAAGCGATGTTTCTGAGTCTAAGTCGGCAGGTTTTATTCCTGATACCGGCTATCCTGCTATTTCCTCCGATCTGGGGATTGGATGGCGTTTGGCTAGCGCAACCTTTCTCCGATTTCATCGCGGCGGTAACCGCATGGGGCTTTTTATGGTATCATGTTAAAAACGTGAAAAATAAGGGTTAAAGATGAACTTATGTCGATGTTAATTGTATTTTTATTGTATGTATAAAAGTACTTTTTAGACAAACCTTTAAAAATGAGTTAATATGAAGAAGATTGTATTGTTGCTCGCTGTTTTATTATTTGGTGCAGGGTCGATGATGGCACAGCAGGACAAGTCCGCAGAGAAAGTTGCGAAACAAGCCGAGAAAGAAGCAAAGAAAGCGGAGAAGGCAGCGAAGAAAGCGGCGGAGGAAGCCGAAGCTAACGCATTGTTTGAACAAGCGGTGCAAGCTTTGAAGAATAAGGATTTCGTATTGGAAGCGGATCGTATAGAGTTTAAGCGCGGTAGTTTTGTTTATGTTACCCCGAACACGAACTTCGTTTCGGTGAAAGGTGAGAAAGCTACTATTCAGTTAGCGTTTAATACTCCGGCGGCCGGTCCTAACGGAATAGGAGGGATAACGGTTGATGGAACAACTTCCGGTGTACAGATGAAGACTGACAAAAAAGGAAACGTTATGTACGAGATGAATGTGCAGGGTGTAGCGGTATCCGCTAGGGTTACGTTCCGTATGACGAAAGGTACGAATAAATGTACAGCCACGGTATCGCCAAACTTTAATAGCAATCGTATATCCTTTACGGGAAATCTCTATCCTTCGAGCGAGTCGAATGTATTCAAGGGACGTTCTATTTAATATAGATAAATGTTCATTATAGATAAGAGCGGGCTTTCATCAAGAAGGCTCGCTTTTATTTTTGGTAAACTTTCCGTAAGTTCGCGAAATAAAAATTTAACATCTTATAATCATGCAACTATCCATAGATCAAAAAGACATCGATAAATTTCTGATGATAGGCGATAAAGTATTGATTAAGCCTAAGAATCCACAGAGCCAGACGAAGACCGGATTGTATTTGCCTCCCTCGGTCCAACAAGGGGAGAAGATACAAGCGGGTTATATCATAAAGACGGGGCCTGGATATCCATTGCCTTCTCAATCCGAGGAGCATGAGGTATGGGAGAAAAAGAAAGGGGAGGAGGTGCAATACTTACCGCTTCAAGCCCGTGAAGGTGATTTGGCAGTCTATTTGCAGAATGCCGCTTACGAGATCAATTTTAATGACGAGAAGTTCTTGATTGTCCCTCATTCCGCTATTTTGATGTTAGTGCGTGATGAAGGTTTGTTTGAATAAAGCCTTTTGTTAAGGGAAATAGGGCTGTATTCACTTTTTTATCTTATTTTTGCCAGCAAAACAAGACAAACTATCAACAGTAGCGATTATAATGAATAAGATTGTAAGTAAAGAACATTTCTCAGCCAACGTGGTGAAGCTGGAAGTCGAGGCTCCTTTGATCGCCCGCTCCCGCAAGGCCGGTCACTTCGTGATCGTGAAGGTTGGCGAAAAAGGCGAACGTATACCTCTTACCATTGCCGGGGCGGATACCGAGAAAGGTACCATCACTTTGGTGATCCAAGCGGTAGGCGGCTCATCCCGTAAGATCTGTGAATTGGACGAGGGTGACTATATCACGGATGTGGTGGGTCCGTTAGGGCAGGCTACCCATATCGAGAAGGTTGGAACGGTTGTTTGTGCCGGTGGTGGCGTAGGTGTCGCTCCGTTGTTGCCGATCGTGGAGGCTTTCCATAAGGCAGGAAATCGTGTGATCGTCGTATTGGCGGCCCGTACCAAGGACTTGGTAATCCTTGAGGAGCAGATGCGCCAAAACTCGGATGAGGTAATTATCATGACGGATGATGGCTCTCTGGGTACGAAAGGCTTGGTGACGAATGGTGTGGAGAGCGTGATCAACCGGGAGAGGGTGGATTTATGCGTTACGATCGGTCCGGCTATTATGATGAAATTCGTTTCCGCTCTTACAAAGAAATACGAGATTCCTACCGTAGCTTCCTTGAATACGATCATGGTGGACGGAACGGGTATGTGTGGTGCTTGCCGTATCACGGTAGGCGGGAAGACCAAGTTCGTTTGTGTGGACGGACCGGAGTTCGATGCTCATCAAGTGGATTTTGATGAGATGATCATGCGTCTCGGCGCTTATAAGGATATAGAGAAGAAATAACGAAACCACGTAATTGAATCATGACAACAGAAGAATTAATCGCTGCTCGTCGTGCCGAACCTTGGCGGGAGGCGCTTCGCAAAAGCAAGAAAAATAAAGAACGTGCGGATATCCCCCGTGTGAAGATGAACGAGTTGGACCCGGAATACCGGAGTCGTACCCGTTTGGAGGAGGTTAACTTAGGCTTGACAAAAGAACAGGCCATGCAAGAGGCCGAGCGCTGTTTGGATTGTCCGAATCCTACTTGTATGCAGGGATGTCCGGTAAATATCAATATACCTACTTTTATCAAGAATATCGAGCGTGGGGAATTTTTGGAGGCCGCTAAGACCTTGAAAGAGACAAGTGCCCTGCCCGCTGTTTGCGGTCGTGTCTGTCCGCAGGAGAAACAATGCGAGAGCAAGTGTATCCATTTGAAAATGGGTAAGGAAGCGGTTGCCATTGGCTACTTGGAGCGTTTCGCCGCTGATTACGAACGTGAGAGCGGTAATATCTCGGTTCCGGAGATCGCGGAGAAGAACGGTATCAAGATTGCCGTGGTAGGTTCCGGTCCTGCCGGATTGTCTTTTGCCGGAGATATGGCGAAGCGTGGATATGATGTGACTGTGTTCGAGGCATTGCATGAGATCGGTGGTGTATTGAAATATGGTATTCCGGAGTTCCGCCTACCGAATAAGATCGTGGACGTGGAGATTGATGGCCTTCGGAAGATGGGCGTACGGTTTGAGAAAGATTGTATCGTGGGTAAGACGATCAGTTATGAGGATTTGCATGCGGATGGCTTTAAGGGCGTGTTTGTGGCAAGTGGTGCCGGTCTGCCTAACTTTATGAACATTCCTGGTGAGAACTTTGTGGGCGTGATGTCGTCCAACGAGTATTTGACCCGTGTAAACTTGATGGATGCGGCAAATCCGGAAAGTGATACGCCAGTGCTACAAGGAAAGAAGGTGGCCGTGATCGGTGGAGGAAATACCGCTATGGACTCTGTCCGTACCGCTCGTCGTCTGGGCGCTGAGCGTGCTATGATTGTCTACCGTCGTAGCGAGGAGGAGATGCCTGCCCGTCTGGAAGAGGTGAAACATGCGAAGGAAGAAGGTGTGGAGTTCATGACGCTTCATAATCCGATCGAATATATAGGTGATGAAAGAGGCCGTGTGAAACAGATGCGTTTGCAGAAGATGGAATTGGGCGAGCCGGATGCCTCTGGTCGCCGTCGTCCGGTACCTATCGAAGGTGCTATCGAAACGATCGATGTAGACGAGGTGATTGTTAGTGTCGGTGTATCTCCGAATCCATTAATACCCCGTGCCTTTGGAGGCTTGGAGGTGAGCAAGAAGGGCACGATCGTAGTGGAAGAGGACAGCATGCGTTCTGCTTTAGGCGATGTGTATGCTGGTGGTGACATCGTTCGTGGTGGAGCTACCGTAATTCTGGCGATGGGAGACGGTCGTAAGGCTGCCGCTTCTATGGATGCGGACTTAAGAGGAAAAGTATAATATCTATTAATTCAATAAGGAAAGACGGGTTGTTTAGACGATCCGTCTTTTTTCTTTTATCGTGATATGGAGATTTATGTTTATTATCTATAAGACTAATTCTTGAAATAATCTCTCAAATGTCTGTTCTAGATCATTGGAAAAACCGGGATGTGGACGTGAGGTTTGGATAGAGGCACTTCTTATGGCGGTAAGCCAACGAAAGCGCTCCGGAATATCTAGGGTGGCTATAGGGCCTCCATCCTTGGCGCCGGAACATATCTTATCGAAAACGTGGAGATTGGCGCACAAAGATTCTTTATCTATATCTGATGTGAACAGACGAAGTTTTTCCTCGTCTACATGATAGCGAGCCTTGATGAATTTAGGCCGTTTACAGAACATGATAAGGCCTACATTGATAAACTCCTCCCGTTCGATTTTCGGTACGATACGGATTACGGCATATTCATATAAGTGTTTATCTTGCATGTCGAGCTTCATTTATAAACGTGTCAGAATGGGCGATTCGGTCAATTAAGAACCGGATATATACATCACGTATTTCTTGAGGCGTACCAGGACTATCGTTCCAATGCAACCAATCATCGGGTACTAGACCTACGATCTCACGAATTTTCTCTTCCGTTAAGATACGTTTGAAATCCTTGTCTACTTCCTCCAGCAGCGTCGCTTGTGGCAATAATACATGATCCTTGATATGGATGAAAGGGCCGATCGCATGTTTTTGCCAATTTACCCATGAGAAATGGAAAAATAAGGAAGCCCCATGATCGATGAGCCAAAGTTCCTTATTCCATACCAGCATATTCGTATTCCGGACCGTGCGATCTATATTTGTCAATAGAGCATCGAGCCATACGACTTGTGAGGCGAGTTTGGGATCTACATGATTGACTACCGGGTCGAAAGTCAAGGCCCCGGATAAGAAATGCAATCCCAGATTGAGCCCTTGGCTTGTTTGTAGTAAGTCTTGTATCTCCTCGTCACCTTCCGATCGCCCGAAAGCCTCATCAAGATTTAGGAAGACTAATTCCGGTACATGGAAACCCAAGCAACGAGCAACCTCGCCTCCGATCAACTCGGCTATCAGGGCTTTCGTCCCATGTCCGGCTCCCCGGAACTTAACGACATATTTAAATCCATCGTCCGCTTCCGCTAAAGCAGGCAATGATCCGCCTTCCCGCAGAGGCATGATATATCGGGTAACATTCGCTGTACGTAATTCCATAACCCTCACTTTAATTGAAGATAAAGATACGATTCTATTTTAGAAATAAAAAGCCCCGCTATTCTTTCGAACAGCGAGGCCTTTTGGAAGCGAGCGGAAGACGGGACTCGAACCCGCGACCCTAACCTTGGCAAGGTTATGCTCTACCAACTGAGCTACTTCCGCAATTAAATGAGATCGTACTCGAAGCGGGACTTGAACCCGCACAGCCGCAATGGCCAAAGGATTTTAAGTCCTTCGTGTCTACCGATTCCACCATTCGAGCATCCACCTCTTCTCTAAGAGTTGAGCGGAAGACGGGACTCGAACCCGCGACCCTAACCTTGGCAAGGTTATGCTCTACCAACTGAGCTACTTCCGCATTGTTTGTTTCTCTTTTGCGAGTGCAAAGGTAGTACAAATATTTATACTACCAAACATTTTCGGTAAAAATTTTAATTGTGGATGTAAATTTTATTACCGTTTGTATTGACAACATATCGTTTGAGGGCTTGTTTTTCCTCTGCGCAAGGCCCTTCCACCGGATTACCGATGCCGTTTAAAAGCTCAAATTTACTACCGCATTTCGGGCAAATAGCATATACTGCGGATTCGTCCACTTCTACGATGATATTAGCGGATGCCTCATGAGGACAAGCGGCATCGAACGCAAAGAATGCTCCGGTTCCGTTACTGGACAATCCATGATAAACCAATACACCTCCAAAACCTGTTTGCTCACGATCTTGATCTATATTTGCTTGCGTGTAGATCTTGTATGCTTGTATTGCATTTAACGCCTTATCTTGATAAGTGAGGTCTAATTCTAGACTAACGATACGATAGGGAATACGAGTCTCTATCGTATCTGCGCAAGATAATAGCGTAAACAAGATCAAAAGAGGAAATATCCGTCTTATCTTATCCATGGATCAATTTCTTTTCAGCTTCATTCTGCCGTTCGAAAGAGAAAGAACCTATCACGCTACGCATCATGGTGGCGATTGGTTCGTTACATAGATTACCGATACTGCCTTCGTGTGTATGGTTAACGCTCTTCGAAGGAACGAATTTACCGGCCTCGATATCCAAACCTACTTGCTTATAAGCGTCACGGAAAGGCATTCCGGCCAAAACACGGCGGTTCACTTCCTCTACGCTAAACAATAGGGAATATTTGTCATCGTCTAATATATGCTCGTTCACTTTTACCTTACGCATCATATGAGTTACCATGCGTAAGCAATCCTTCAGCTCGTCAAAAGCAGGAAGAAAGACTTCCTTGATGATCTGGAGATCCCGGAAGTAACCGGAAGGAAGATTGTTGCTTATCAAGATGATTTGTTGAGGCAGGCCTTGGAGCTTATTGCATTTGGCGCGTGTCAACTCGAATACATCCGGATTCTTCTTATGCGGCATGATACTGGAGCCAGTCGTGAACTGATCCGGCAGTTTGATGAAGCCAAAGTTCTGGCTATTGAACATACAAGCGTCGAACGCCAACTTGGAGAGCGTAGCGGCGATACCTGCCATAGCGAAAGCCACGGTGCGTTCCATCTTGCCACGTCCCATCTGGGCGTATACCACATTGTAGTCCAGCGAGTCGAAACCTAATAAATCCGTAGTCATCTGGCGGTTTAGCGGGAAGGATGAACCATATCCGGCGGCGGAACCCAGCGGGTTGCGGTTGCAAATACGGTATGCGGCTTGCATAAGTTGCAAATCATCTACCAAGCTCTCCGCATAAGCGCCGAACCAAAGTCCGAACGAAGAGGGCATAGCTACCTGTAGATGCGTATATCCGGGAAGCAGTACATCCTTGTAGCGGTTACTCTGGGAGATCAAAACGTCGAACAAGCCGGAAACCAACTCAACCAATTCTTGTATTTGCGAACGGGTGAAAAGTTTCAGATCCAATAGAACCTGATCATTGCGGGAACGCCCGCTATGGATCTTCTTGCCCATATCGCCCAAACGACGTGTAAGCATTAATTCCACCTGCGAGTGCACATCCTCGATGCCTTCCTCGATGATGAATTCTCCACGATCCGCTACGGCGTATATATTCCGTAATTCTGCTAATAAGACGTTTAGTTCCTCTTTGGTCAACAAACCGATACTTTCCAGCATCGTGATATGAGCCATAGAGCCTAATACGTCATGTTTAGCGAGATAAAGATCCATCTCACGGTCCTTACCTACCGTGAAGATATCTACTTCATGATCTACCTGTACATTTTTTTCCCAAAGTTTCTGAGCCATAATGAAAAAGGAATTAATAAGGCAAGGAGGCGATAACGGTCGAGATTTTATCCACAGCCTCTTGCAAAGGTTTCGATACCATTGGTTTCAAGAACGGATTCAGATCGGCACGAACCGTGATTTTTAACCGTGTGTCGTCCTCGGCCACCTGTTTCAATTGTATCCATAAGAAAAGGGGAACAGGAGAGTTGGTCGTCGTGAACTTGATTAATTTATTCGGCTCTCTTTCTACGATCTGGAAGGTAATTTTTCCAACGGGATCGACAGCGAAACTACAGGTATCGCTGTCGAATTCAAATTTTTTTATTTTATCTTGCGGGATGCGATCCTTGATACGTTCCAAATTGGAAAGATCGGACAACATCGTGAAGATACGTTCATCATTGTGTGGGATCTGTTTGACCTCACTCACAAATTCTTCAGTCATTGAGTGTCTTTTTGTTTATTACTTATTTTGGGTCCCAGTTAGCCGGATCTTTACGCCATTCCTGGAGAACCGCAATCTCAGACTCGTCGATATAATGCGTACGGACAGCTTCTTCTAAGACAGCGTCGTAGTTACTCAATGTAGTCAATGTCACTTTAGCGTCCTTGAAAGCGGCTTCCGCTACCGGAAATCCATAAGTAAAGATAGCTACCATACCCGCTACATCGCAACCAAAGTTACGTACGGCCTGTACGGCTTTCAAACTGCTACCTCCGGTAGACACCAAATCCTCAATGATCACTACTTTGGAACCCGGTTTCAATTCTCCCTCGATAAGGTTTTCCAATCCGTGATCTTTTGGTGTAGAACGGATGTATACGAATGGCAATCCTAATAAATCGGCAACTAAAGCACCTTGAGCGATCGCACCTGTGGCAACACCGGCAATGGCATCTACGTTCTCGAATTTTTCACTAATCACACGAGCCAACTCCAATTTAATGAAGCTACGAACGACCGGGTAAGAAAGAGTCTTTCGATTGTCATTGTAGATCGGAGATTTCCAGCCGGATGCCCAAGTAAACGGATTGGCCGGTTGCAATTTTACGGCTTTAATCTTTAATAATTTTTCTGCTACTAAACTTTCCAGTGTTTTCATACAATCCTAATATTTATATCGGTCTGCAAAAATAGGTAAACTGAATGACATTACCTTGAATATCGAGCGTTAATTTTTTATTAATATTTATGCGATAGACAGGGCTAAGATGCTGATGCGTATGCCGGGAATCCCGGATAAAGCCTTTGCGCAAGCGGAAATCGTGGCTCCGGTGGTGATTACGTCATCTATGAGTAGGATATGTTTGTTTTTTAAGCTTTCCGGATAGATGACATTAAAAATGGAACATACATTTAGCCAGCGGTCATAAATGGCCTTATGGGTTTGGGTGTTTGTATGGGTGGTGCGGGCCAGACTTTGCGTATCGATAGGGATATCCCAGACGGAACGGATGCCGGAGGCGATCCATTCGGATTGGTTGTAGCCTCTTTGCCGTTTTTTGCGGGGATGCAGGGGAACGGGGATGAGGAGGTCTACGGTACATATCGGGCTGTGATCCGCTTGCAGCTCTCTCGCTATCTGCCGTCCGAGCAGATAGCCCAGCTCTTTATTATCATGGTATTTGAGCGAGTGTATCAGGCTTTGTACTTTTCCGCCTTTCTCGTATCGTAGATAAGCGGTGGCGTATTCGATCCGGTTCTTTCCGATAAAAAGTTGCTCGACGGGGTTGTTCGCCTGTTGATGATATCCCGTGTGCGGCAGGTCGCATAGGCATTTCAGGCAAATTTGTTCTTCTCCCTCGACGAGTGGTCGTTTACATATTTTACATAAGTTTGGGAAAAACAGGTTGAGCAGATTATTCCATATCGTCGGCATAATCCTCGCAGTCTGTTCCTTTGAATAATTGGCTGAGGCAATCCAGCGTGATCCGGCTTTCGAAACCTCGTCCGGCGGCGAAACGGAGTAACTTGTTGAATGTGTCCCGCTCGTTTTTACCTTTGGTCGATTTTTTTTTGCTTTTTAGTAAATCTAGCAAGATAGTGCGGTATTCTCCCTCGTCGATGGCGGCGAGCGATTCTTCCCGGATCGGGGAGGGGATGTTTTTCTTATAAAGTTCGTAGCCTATTTTTACCCGTCCCCATTTATTGAACCGTAGCTTATCGTTCACGAAGAAACGGGTGTAACGGGATTCGTCGATAAACCGTTCTTTCTGTAATCGGGCGATGATGCGTTCGGAAGCCTCGGGTGGAAGTCCGGCGGCATCGATCTTTTTCTGTACGTCTTGTATGCACCGCTCGGCGGCGGAGCAATAGGCGGCTGCCCGGTGCAACATCTCGGGTTCGGTTATCTCTTTCATATTTTTGCTTTTACGATACGGTCTTTTCCGTATAGATCTTGTATTAGTTCGACTTCGGTGTAATTCTCTTGACGCAGCATCGCTACGGTCTCTTTTCCGCAAAGGGCGTTGATTTCGAAGTAGAGATGCCCGCCTTCCATCAAATGCCTTTGTCCGAAGCGGGCGATGGCTCGGTAAAAGAGAAGCGGATCGTCATCGGGAACGAACAAGGCCATGTGAGGCTCGTTCTCCAAAACGTTCGCTTCCATGGTCGCTTTCTCCTTATCCATTATATAAGGAGGGTTACTGACGATGCAGTTGAAGTTGCCTATAAAAGAAGCTGTGGTTTCCTCCGTATGGGATTTTGGTTTCATGTACGTGAAACTTTTGTTTTCCTTATGTGAAACTTTTGTTTCTTCTACGTGAAACTTTAGTTTCCCTTGCATGAAACTGGGATTACCTTCGGAAAGGATATCCAATTCGAGGAAAGATACGGAAACTTGATTCAGTCGGGCGTTCTCCTCGGCTACGGTAAGTGCCTCGGGGGATATATCTACCGCCGCTACCTCGGCCCTCGGAAGATGTTTCGCCAAGGAGATAGCGATACAGCCGCTTCCCGTACCAATATCTAATATACGAGGGGCTTGGCTTCGGTAATCCGTGATGATCCGTTCTACCAACTCGGCGGTTTCCGGGCGGGGAATCAATACGTCCGGCGTCACCTTAAATTCCATCCCGTAAAAATCCGCTATGCCTAATAAGTATTGTATGGGCTTGTATAAACGAAGTCCTTCTACAATCTCCTTGATTTTAAATTTCTCCGTATCAGATAATTCTTTATCTTTGCCTAGCAAGAGTTGATAGGTAGAAAGACCGCAAACACGTTCCATGATGAGCCGGACGAGCGCTTGGGTTTCGCCGGGAGGATAAATATCTTTGAGGGAATTTCGGATGTAGGCGACGGTCTCAGTCATATCTTTCTCTTGTTTTATCGCGAAAGTAGTGTAAAAACCGTTTATATGCAAAGATTATGGTAGAGGTTGAAGAGAAATACATGGCTCGCTGTATCGAGCTGGCTAAAGGAGGGAGGGGAAATGTCAGTCCGAATCCGATGGTTGGTGCGGTGGTTGTACATGAGGGCCGTATTATCGGTGAGGGATTTCACAGGAAATGTGGGGAGGCGCATGCCGAGGTGAATGCTATCGTTTCCGTGAAAGACGAGTCTTTGTTGAAAGGCAGTACGATTTATGTGAGTCTGGAGCCTTGCTCTCATTATGGGAAGACGCCTCCTTGCGCCGAGTTGATCATCCGGAAAGGGATTCCACGGGTGGTGGTCGGTTGCTTGGATCCTTTTCCCGAGGTGTCGGGGCGAGGCGTGCGTATGTTACGTGAAGCTGGTATCGAGGTTGTCACAGGTGTGATGGAAGAAGAAGCCCGTGCGTTGAACAAGGCGTTTATGACGCTCCAACTGAAAAGCCGTCCTTATATTATCTTGAAATGGGCGCAGAGTGAGGATGGTTTTATAGACCGTTTACGTACGGACATGTCGGAGCCGGTCACGGTTTTGTCTTCTCCGGAGACTTCCCGCTTGGTACATAAACTTCGTTCGGAGGTGGCGGCTATCATGGTCGGTACACGGACTGCTTTATTGGACAATCCTTCATTGAACGTGCGCCATTGGTCCGGTAATTCTCCGGTTAGGGTCGTATTGGATCGCCGGCTTGTTATTCCCGATTCTTATCGGTTACTGGATGGTTCCTTACGTACATTAATATTTACGGAGAGGGAACTGGAAAACCGGGAGAATGTGGAGTATATCCGGATTGATTTCGACGGTCCGGTGATCCGGCAAGTACTAGATCATCTTGCTGCCCGGAAGTTGGATTCCTTATTGGTGGAAGGTGGGGTCCAGTTGATTAATTCTTTCGTGGAAGCGGATGTATGGGACGAGGCGAGGGTGGAAACGGCTCCGATTCGCCTGTATCAAGGGGTGCATGCGCCGATGCTTGGAAAGGAGGCTGTTAGCGGCATCTCCAGACGTTCTGTTATGAGCATTAAAAATCATAACTATGAAATTTTAAATCATAACGATGAATTTTAAGGCTCATATAATCAACTAAAATATTATAAATATTAGCAGGTATTAGGGTGAAAGCAAAAAATGTTTCTACTTTTGTGCCTTTATATGCGACAAACTTATGTTTTTGATGAAAAATAAATTAGTACTATTTATAACAGGTTGTTTTGCATTAGTGTTGTCTTCTTGTTTGAAATCAGAAGATATCGCTGATATAGAATGGGTTAAGAATTGCCAAATATCCTCTTTTAAACTAAGTAGTGATTCTATTTCGGGGTTGGATACCGTGAAGTTTACGATCGACCAGTTGACGGGGCGGATTTTTAACATCGATTCTCTGCCTTTTGGTACGAAGATCGAGAAAGTTGTTTGTACAATTACAGCAGCCAGTAGCTATGCGCTTAGTGGTATAGAGGTAAGCCCGTATGCTTATCCTGACTCTACTTATTATTTAAACAATTTATCGGACTCCATTAATTTCTCTGCTCCGGTAAAGTTCGTGGTTCATGCGTATGACCAAGTCACGACCAAAGTCTATATGGCACAGGTGAATATCCATCAAGTGGTTCCTGACTCTATGGTTTGGAGTATGTATGCGAATCCTATGATTGGCATTACCGTGAAGGAACAGAAGGTGGTAACCTACGATTATAATGGATCGGAGAATTACTTTATGTATGTGAAACCCGCCGAGTCTGGTAAACCTTACCAATTATATTACGCTCCGGTAAGCGCACCTAAGGGCTGGCAGTCATTATCTTTGACCGGTCTGCCTTCCGATGGGCTTTTGATCTCCCAGATTACCGAGTATAACAATGCTTTATATGTGCCGGCTACGAATGGCACTTTATATAGATCCGAGGATGGCTTGGCTTGGAGCGCTGTAGAGAATACCCCTTCCGTGAAATACGTTTTGGGTAGCGTGAAGCAGGGTACGAAACAGCCTTCCGCCTTAGCTACGATCGTGGATCAGGAAGGAAAGCTAGCGTTCTATGCGATGAACGAGTCTATGGAGTGGATCGCCGGAGATGCGGTGCCTAGCGGATTCCCAGTTACCGGATTTAGCAATCTCCAATATGCCGCTATGTATCATGAGTACTTGATGACCGCCAGCGGACGTACTGCGGACAACCATGTGGTTAATACGACTTGGGCGACCATGGATGGTGTCTCTTGGGCATTGATGGCTTCCGGCGACGCTAACTTCACGAAACGTGAGGGAGCGATGATCACTAAGTATGACGATAAGTTTTTCTTGATCGGAGGTGTCGACGCTTCGAACAAGGCATTGAAAGATATGTATCAATCGATAGATCACGGTATATCTTGGTCGTTGATCAACTCGATGATGGTGCTACCGACTGACTATGCGGCGAGAGGTTTTTCCTCGATCCTTGTGGATAAAGAGAATTTTGTGAACATTTTCGGAGGAAAGAGCAGTACCGGCTCCAATGACTTGAATCAACTTTGGAGAGGCCGTATCAATCGTTTGATTCCAAAGGAATAGAAAAGTTCGATAGGAGATGTATAAGAGGCTTCTCATAATTATCCTATTGGCGGGTACGGTCCCTACGCTTTGGGCGCAGGAATATAAGTACGAGATCGGTGGTATGGCTGGTGGTGCCTTTTATATGGGCGATGCCAATAAGAATGCGATATTTAAAGGAATGAATCCGGCAGTGGGAGCCGTGTTCCGGTATAACATCAACTTTCGTTGGGCTTTGAAGGCCAACTTGATGTGGGGACAGGTGTCCGGTAAGACCGAAGGTATGGAGAACGTTTTTCCGAATAATGCCCAAACCTCTTTCAACCGTAGTATCATGGAGTTGGGGGGACAGGCAGAGTTCAACTTTTTCCCGTATAGCGATAAGTTCGACTATGCGGGGGCGAAGCGTTTCTCTCCTTATGTCTTGGTGGGCATAGGGCTGACGGTGGCTCCGGGTGGCGGGAAGACTTTCGCCAGTCCGAATATTCCATTAGGCGTGGGCATGAAATATAAGATTAAGAACCGCCTCAATTTAGGGTGCGAATTCTCGTTTCGTAAGTTATTTGGCGATGGCCTAGAGGGAAAGGACATGTTGGACGATCCGTATGGTATTAAGGGTAGCGCTCTTAAGAATAAAGATTGGTACTCTTTCTTGTTATTGTCTGTTACATGGGATTTCGGCCTGAGGTGCCGCACCTGTAACAATGCGAAAAATATAAGTGAATATTAGTAAGATAAAAAATGTCGTTGATTGAGAAAATAGACAAGAATCGCTTGCCACGGCACGTGGCAATTATTATGGACGGAAACGGACGTTGGGCCAAGGCGAAGGGGAAAGACCGTAGCTTCGGGCATCAAGAAGGCGTTGTTTCGGTCCGTAAGATTATGGATGCGGTCACTCAACTCGGATTGAAATATCTGACGTTGTACACTTTCTCTACCGAGAACTGGAATCGTCCGGAAGAAGAGGTCCAAGCATTGATGAGCTTACTGGTCTCCGCCATTCACCGGGAGACTCCGGACATGATGAAGAAAAATGTTCGCCTTACCGCCATTGGCGATCTTTCCCGCTTGCGTGAGGATGCTTATAATACATTGCAAGAATGTATCGATACTACTTCGGCGAACACGGGAACCACACTTGTACTGGCGCTTAGTTATTCTTCCCGATGGGAGATCACCACAGCGGCTAGACAGCTCGCCCAAGAGGTATTGGAGCAGAAAATAAACCCCAATGATATAACCGAGGCCATGGTCTCGGACCACTTGACGACCAAGAATATCCCCGATCCCGATCTTTTGATACGGACCGGAGGAGAGAAACGCATCAGTAACTTTTTGCTATGGCAGTTGTCGTATGCTGAATTCTTCTTTACGGATGTGTTTTGGCCGGATTTCAGAGAAGAAGAGTTGTATGAGGCTATATTGTATTACCAGCAGCGTGAGCGTCGTTTCGGTAAGACAAGTGAGCAATTAATCTTATAAACAATAGCTGTTATATGTACAAAAGAATAGTGCTGTTTTTTATTTGCTTGGGTTTCGCTTGCGGTGCGTTTGCCCAAGAAATAGACACTACCCAAGTTGAGGCGCCGGCAGAAGTGCCGGTCATTTCGTACTCGTTGGCCGCGAAGAAATACAAAATAGCGGATATAAAGATTACGGGTATCAAGAATTATGATGATTTTGTGTTGATCGGCTTCTCGGGCTTGTCGGTAGGCGATGAGATTACCGTACCGGGGGAAGAGATCACTACAGCAGTGAAGCGTTTTTGGAAACATGGTTTGTTTTCGGATGTGAAGATCTTGGCGACGAAGATCGAGGGCGACCAGATTTGGCTGGAGATCCAGCTGAAGCAGCGTCCGCGTATCTCACAAGTCAATTACCACGGTATCAAGAAAGGCGAGCGTGAGGACTTGGAGGCGAAGCTGGGCTTGAAGAAAGGTTTTCAAGTGACGCCGAACGTCATGGACCGTGCCAAGATCGTGATCCAGAAATTCTTCGATGGCAAGGGCTTTAAGAACGTGGATGTCGAGATCGAACAAAAGGACGATCCTGCGAATGAGGGTGAGGTGATCGTGGATATCAATATCGATAAGAATGAAAAGACCAAGATCCATCGTATCTATTTTGAGGGTAATGAAAAACTGACCGCCCGGGAGCTGAAGAAGGCTATGAAGAAGACGAACGAGAAGTTCAGCTTGCCGAACGACTGGAAAACCAGTATTTTGGAGATGTTCAGCACGAAGAAGTTCACCACCGAGGAATATGAGAACGATAAGAAAAATATAATCGCCAAATACAACGAGCATGGGTATCGTGACGCCGTTTTGTTGTTTGATAGCGTAGCGAACTTTGACGAGAAGAAGGTCGATATCTTCTTGAAAGTGGATGAAGGTGAGAAATACTATTTGAAAGATATTCGCTTCGTAGGTAATACGCAATATTCTACGGACTATTTGATGGCCGTGTTGGGTATGAAAGCGGGCGAGGTATATAATCAAAAGAAATTGAACGAACGTTTGAGTACGGATGAGGATGCCGTTTCGAATGTCTATTTTAATAACGGTTATTTGTTCTTCAACGCCGATCCGGTAGAGGTGGATGTCGCGAATGACTCTATTTCGTTAGAGATCCGTATCCAAGAGGGTCCGCAGGCAACGATCAACCGTATTATCATTAATGGTAATGATCGTCTGTATGAGGACATCGTTCGCCGTGAGCTGCGTACGAAGCCGGGTATGTTGTTCAGCCGTGACGACTTGATGCGTTCCGTTCGCGAGTTGGCCCAGATGGGACACTTCGATCCGGAAAACATGAATCCGGTGCCGCTGCCTGATCCTGAGAATGGAACCGTGGATATCGAGTATAACTTGGTTTCCAAGGCAAATGACCAGATTGAGTTCTCCGCAGGTTGGGGACAGACGGGTGTGATCGGTAAGTTAAGTTTGAAGTTTACGAACTTCTCTATGAAGAACTTCTTGAACCCGAAAACCTATAAGGGTATTATCCCGCAAGGTGAGGGACAGACATTGACCTTGAGTGGTCAGACGAACGGACGTTACTATCAGGCTTACAGTATCTCCTTCATGGATCCTTGGTTCGGCGGTAAACGACCGAATACATTGTCTGTCAGTGCTTATTTCTCAAAGCAAACCGATATCAGCAGCAATTATTTGAGCAATTCCGGCTATGGTTATGGCTATCCGGGCTATGGTTATGGTTATCCCGGTTATGGTTATGGCTATCCCGGTTATGGTTATGGCTATCCCGGTTATGGCTATGGTAGTAACTATCATGGCAACTATGGTTACAATAATAGTTATGAGTACGCTTATGATCCGGATAAGTCTATCATGATGTTCGGTTTAGCGGCCGGTTATGGTAAACGCTTGAATTGGCCGGATGACTACTTCCAGTTTATGGCGACGTTGAACTATCAGTTGTATATGATGCATGATTGGGACTATTTCTTGGTTAATAACGGAAATTGCCATAATATCAACTTGGAGTTGATGTTGCAACGTAACTCTATTGACAACCCGTTGTATACTCGTAAGGGTTCACAATTCATGTTGTCCGTAGCGGCTACGCCTCCTTATTCTTTGTTTGATAATAAGGATTATGGGGCGATGTCAAGCTCAGACCCGGATAAATATAAATTCATCGAGTATCATAAATGGAAGTTCAAAGCGAAGATCTTCTCTCCGTTGGCTCCGTTGACCGTGAAACGTACGCCGGTATTGATGACCCGTGTTGAGTATGGCTTCTTAGGTACTTATAATAAAGATAAGAAGTCTCCGTTCGAGACCTTCTATATGGGTGGTGACGGTATGAGTGGTTACTCCAGTACTTATGCTCAGGAAACGATCGGTTTGAGAGGTTATGAGAATGGTAGTATCGCCGGTAATGGTGGTTACAATTCTTATGGATACGCTTATTCTCGTTTGGCTATGGAGTTGAGATATCCGTTCTTGCTGGAGCCTTCCTCTACGATCTACGGATTGGTATTTGTGGAGGCTGGTAACGCTTGGACTGACTTGAAGAATTTCAATCCGTTTAACTTGAAACGCTCCGCCGGTGTCGGTGTCCGTATCTTCTTGCCGATGATCGGTTTGATGGGACTTGACTGGGCGTATGGTTTCGATTCTCCGAACTATCCGGTGGGTAGTAAGCGTAGCGGTAGTAACCTGCACTTTATCATCGGACAGGAGTTTTAAAAATATAGATCGGGTATAGCTTCGTATGTAGAGACGGGGCGTGTTCCGTATGTGGAGACGGGGCACGCCCCGTCTCTACGTTTAAATAAATACTTTTAACGAATATTGGTAGGCTGTAAGTAAACCCTCTGTTATATTTGCAGTCATAAAGTAGAACTATAAATAAAGAGAGTATGAAAAAGATTATCACATTGAGCTGTCTGATGTTGCTTTGTTCTTTTGCCGGCATGGCACAGAAGTTCGCTTTAATCGACATGGAATATATATTGAAGAATATTCCGGCTTACGAAATGACTAATGAGCAGTTGAGCCAAGTTTCCAAGAAATGGCAAAATGAGGTGGAAGCGATTCAGCAAGAAGCTCAGAACATGTATAAGAATTATCAGAGCGACCTGGTATTCCTCTCCGCCGAGATGAAAACGAAACGTGAGGAAGAGATCGTGAAGAAAGAGCAAGAGGCGCAAGATCTGAAACGTAAATATTTCGGTCCTGAGGGTGAGTTATATAAGAAACGCGAGAGTTTGATGAAGCCGATTCAAGACGAGGTGTATAATGCGGTGAAAGAAATCTCGGAAGACAAGGGATATCAAATTGTTTGGGATCGAGCTTCTGCTATGAGCATTATTTTCGCTTCCCCGAAGATCGATATCAGCAATGAAGTGCTGATTAAGTTAGGATATTCAAAATAAATGCTTACATTTGTGCGCTTTATGCATGAAAGGTGTGAAAGCTTGATTAATAACAAAGTAATTATATAGTAAAAATGAAGAAACTTATTGTTTTATTGTTGATGATTCTCCCGTTGGGAGCTATCGCTCAGGAAGTTAAAATTGCGTTTGTAAAAACTCAAGAGGTGTTTATGGCTATGCCGGAAGTATCTGGTATGGAAAAGCAAATGGCAGACTTGAATGAGAAATATAGAGTTGAGTTGAAGCAAATGCAAGATGAATACCAAAAGAAATATTCAGACTTCGTAGCACAGCAGGATTCATTGACAGAAAATATCAAGTTGAGAAGAATGCAAGAGATTCAAGATATCCAAGAACGTATGGATAACTTTGTTCAGGTAGCTCAACAAGATGTGCAAAAGAAACAACAGGAATTGTTGCAACCGATCCAACAGAAGTTGCACGAGGCTATCCAGAAGGTAGGCGAGGAGAAAGGATATACGTATATCATCGATCCGGCAGCTTTGCTTTATACGGGTACTAACGCTGTAGACGCAACTCCGTTTGTTCGTACGAAACTAGGTTTGTAATTAGCGAGAAAATTTTTTCTATAGAATAAAAGAGGGGGTGTTTTCCGAAAGGATTGCACCCTTTGTACTTTATAAAAGAAAGGTTTCTGATATGTTTCCACAAACTCCCGGTCCGATCGGTCTTTTTGATTCAGGTTATGGCGGACTTACGATTTTCGATAAGATCCATCAGCTGATGCCCGGTTATGATTATGTTTATTTGGGCGATAACGCACGTTCTCCTTATGGTACTCGTTCGTTCGAGGTTGTTTATCAATTTACTCGTCAGGCGGTATCGCGCTTGTTTGAGTCAGGTTGCCAATTGGTGATCTTGGCTTGTAATACGGCATCCGCGAAAGCACTTCGTACGATCCAACAAAAAGACTTGCCCGTATGGGATCCTGGTCGTCGTGTATTGGGAGTCATCCGTCCTACGGTTGAGCTGGTGGATACGATCAGCCGTACCAAACATATCGGTATCGTAGGTACGAGCGGTACGATTACGTCTAATTCTTATACGATCGAGATTGGTAGGATGTACCCACATATCCAAGTGACAGGCGAGGCTTGCCCCATGTGGGTTCCTTTGGTGGAGAATAATGAGTTTAATTCTCCGGGAGCGGATTATTTCGTGAAAAAGCATATCGACCATCTATTATCCGTAGATCCGCAAATCGATACGCTTGTCTTGGGATGTACTCACTATCCCCTTTTGACCGATAAGATCCGTGCTTTTCTTCCTTCCGGCATCACTCTATTCTCGCAAGGCGAGCATGTGGCGGAGAGTTTGCGAGATTATTTACGGCGTCATCCGGAGATGGATCGTAAACTCACGAAGGGAGGAAGTTGCCGTTTTCTTACCACGGAGTCGGCAGAGAAGTTTTCTGAGGCGGCCTCTATCTTCATGAATACTCCGGTTTCGGTTTCCCAGATCGAGCTATAACGCCCCTAGGCCCTGTGAGGGAGATGTACATGAACGCTATTTATACTTCCCTCCTTCCTTATGAATACTTGAAAGATATCGGATGAATTCGTCTGCGTATCTGGCATGATTCTACAGATCACGGCGTGGTCTGTAGAGTTCACGGCGTGATCTGTACAAACCACGTTGTGGTCTGTACGTTCCATGCCGTGATTTATAGAATAGATAAGAAGCGAAGAACTTATAGGTATAGAAAGAAATAGGTATAATACCTTATCCTAGCCTAAATTCTTGCCAGATGTCTGTCTTCTACGGAAAAGTCAGATGTTCTCTTATTGGATGCTCTTTCCGAAAGGTGCCAAGGCTAAAGCTGCCATCTTAAAATGTTGCATGCCGAAAGGGATGCCTATGATCGTGATACATAGCAAAAGGCCAAATCCCAGATGCGTAAGGCAAATCCAAAAGCCCCCGACGAATATCCAGATCACATTCATGATAAGCGATAAGCAGCCACCCGAATTCCCCTCGTCTACGACACGGCTGCCGAAAGGCCATAAAGCCAGTATCGCTAATTTTAAGGTTTGGAGGCCAAAAGGTATACCGATAATCGTTACCATTAGTATCAGACTGGATATCAGATACTCTACGCTTGTTATAATCCCTCCGAAGAGTAACCATATTATATTCCCCAAGAATTTCATACACTAGTTATTTTAAATGGTTGATACTATCTTTTTCATATATAACAGATGCCTTGCTAACCGTAGCTACATGAAAGCTATCTATTTCCGCCAAGATTTGCCGCTTGACCAAAGCGAAGCTATCCCTGTAGGCCGGTTTCACCGGTTCGGAGGGGGGAGCTTCCATTTTTAGCGGATCGATAGGCTGCCCGTTTTTGTGGACACGGAAGTCTAGGTGCGGCCCGGTAGAGAGTCCGGTAGAGCCTACATAAGCGATCTCTTGGCCTTGTTGCACGTGGCTGCCTACTTGGATTCCTTTAGCGAAACGGCTTAAGTGCATATAAGTCGTGGTGTATACGGAGTTATGTTTCACCTTCAAGAAATTTCCTCCGCCGTTTTGATATCCTTTGGCGATAACCGTACCGGCTCCGATGCTGCGTACCGGTGTACCGGCCGGTGCCGCATAATCAACCCCATGATGTGCCCGGTATCGTTTGAGGATCGGATGGAAACGGGCGTTCGTAAAACGGGATGTGATCCGGAAAAAGTCCAGCGGTGCTTTCAGGAATGCCTTGCGAAGGCTGTTCCCTTCCTCATCGAAGTATTCGAAGATACTGTCTTGGGTGAAAGGAATCGCCACGAAATCCTTGCCTTGATGCGTAAAGATAGCCCCCTCGATAGAGGCGATGCTCAAGGCGGTGGTATCGTCGATGTAAGCCTCATTGTATATAATCTTGAAAGAGTCTCCATCCTTGATGTCAAAGAAATCGATTTGCCAAGCGTACACGTCCGATATCTTGATCGCCAGATACGGATCACCTCCGTTGGCCTTGATCACGTTCCATAAGGAAGAATTTAATACCCCTTCCGTATATTTCTTCTTGAGGGTGATCGGCTTGTTGTATTCATAGGCGTTGATCGTATCGCCGGTCAAGTCGATCACGGCGTAATCGGTCAGGGATTTGGCGAAGGAGATGTACCGTATCATCTCTAAAGTATCGACCGAGGTGAATGTGTAATAATGCATACCTGCCCTCAGTTTCGTAGGATCCAGTACGGGGGCTGCGGCCTTGCAGATGCTATCTGCTTTCAAGGCGGAGAAGCCCAGCCTGGAGAAGATGGCGGCGGGATTATCTCCGCTTTTCATCAAATACTCTTGTATGGTCAGTGAGTCTATGCAGACACCGTATTGATATAGATGTTGTGAGCTATCCACCCACTGCGTATCCATATCCGCGTCTTCGGTGGGTTGCTGGGGCTGCTTGCAGGAGAAACAGCTTATCAACAGGAGTAATACGATACATATAGGTAGTTTCTTGTCCATTTGTCTTTGTTTGTTCATCAAGATTATTCAACCGGATACAAACTTACGGAAAATAATAGAAATAGCGAAACCTATTTAACGTAAAGCTTTGTACCTTTGCGGACTCGTAAAAAAAGGTGTTTAGGTAGAAAGCAGATCAATGGACATGTATAGACTATTCCGTGCCCCGAGAGGGCTGAGAGGCAAATTATTTAAATTAACAGGGCCTATCTTTCTGGAAACCTTGCTGATGTTGACTTTAGGCGTGGTGGATACGCTTATGTTGAGCCATCATTCCGATAATGCGGTGGCGGCGGTAGGTGTGGTTAATCAATTGCTGAACATGGTATTTCTGCTGTTCAATATTACCACGACCGGAACGTCTGTCATGTGCGCCCTTTATTTCGGGGCGAAGGATCATAAAAGTTTTATTCAGGTATTAGGGACGTCTTTGCTGTTTAACGCGGGAATCGGTTGCTTGATCAGCTTGATGCTTTTCTTGTTCGGTAGGGAGATGTTGGTCCTGATGGATATCCGTCCGGATCTGATGCCGGACGCTGAGACTTATATGCACATTGTCGGAGGGTTCGGTTTCTTCCAAGCGGTTAGTTTTACGATATCGGCGGTGCTCCGTGCGGCGAACAAGCCGAATTACGCGATGCAGGTGACCTTGCTGATCAATGTATTGAATGTGTTTGGAAATTATGCGTTGATATTTGGCCATTTCGGTTTCCCTGCCCTAGGCGTGCAAGGAGCGGCAATCTCTACCTCTGTTTGCCGAGGAGTGGCGATGACACTTTTGTTTATCATGCTGTTCAAGCGGTTGGTGCCTCGTATCCCTTTGGCTTATTTCCGTCCGTTCCCGTTTCAGAAGTTGAGAGACGTGTTGAAGATCGGTTTACCTTCGGCAGCGGAACAAATCTCGTATGATGCCTCGCAGGTGACGATAGTCTACTTTATCAATATGCTGGGTAATGAGTACTTGACAGCTCGTGTTTATGTGATGAATATCGTGATAATCGGCTATATCTTTTCTTTGTCGATCGCGCAAGCTACTTCTATTTGTACCGGCAATTTGGTGGGCGCGAGGAAGAAGCAAGCCGCTTATTTATTGAGTTGGTATGCTTGGAGAAGGTCGTTGCTGATTACGCTGGTCGCTAGTACCGGGGTTTATCTGCTGGGACGTCCTTTATTGGGGATATTCACGGAGAATCAAGCGATTATAACGATCGCGATGGGAGCCTTGCTGGTAGATGTACTCTTGGAGCAAGGGCGGGCCACGGTACTGCTGTTCTTATTCTGCTTGCGTTCGGTAGGCGATGTAGTGGTTCCGGTAATCATCGAGTTATTTTGCATGTGGTTCTTTGCCGTGTTCTGCGGATATATGTTCGGAATCGTGTTCGGTTTGGGTTTAGCGGGGATGTGGTTCGCTTTTGCTTTGGACGAGTGTTCTAGGGGAGCGGTACTCTGTTTGCGGTGGCGAACGCAGAAGTGGAAAAAGAGGATGTTAATCAAGAATCCTGTTAATATAAGCTAAAACAGGGTGCTCTTGGGAACATTTCGCCTTCTATTTGCGTCTTACTAATTACAATAGATATTTTATAAAAGATTATGATGAAGATGAAAAAGGTATTGTTTTATGCGTTTTTGCTTCCCGCTTTCGTTGGGATGATGTTTTCTTGTTTAGACGTCAAGACAGATGTGAAGAAGTTGGAAGGTAAATGGAATGTGGTAGAAGTGAAAGGTGAGAAAGTCTTGGAAGAAGGCCTGCCGCAGATGGACTTCAATATGGCTGAGAAGAAATTACATGGAAATACAGGCTGTAATTTATTCAATACGACGATCACGTTAGATCCGGAAGATGTATCTTCTATTACGATCGCTCCGGGTGCTACGACTATGATGGCTTGTCCGAATATGGATTTGGAGACGAGCGTGCTTCAATCGATGGATCAGGTTCGTTCCGTGAAGGCTGGAAAAGATGAGAATGAGATGTTGCTGGTAGACCAAGATGGTAATGTATTATTAGTATTGGAGAGAAATTAATGAGAAAAGGTCTTTTTTATATTTGCCTGCTTTTGGTAGGCGTCGGTTTGTTCGCCGGCTGTAAATCCAAGAAAGCGGTGGTAGCTTCTTTCTCGGATCTGGATGGTGAATGGGGTGTCGTGGAGATGAACGGTAAGACGTTGAATCCCGAGGAGACTCATCAGGTTTTGGTGTTCGACGTGGCTCGTCAAGGGCTTTCAGGAAATGCCGGTTGCAATCGGTTGATGGGGAAGATCGAATATAATGATGCTTATAGAAATATCATTAAGTTCCCACAGGTAGCGACTACCCGAATGGCTTGCCCGGATATGAGCGGCGAGCGGGAGTTGCTGGAAGCGCTTAATAAGGTGGTGCGCTTTGAGGCACAGGGTGAGGCGGCTCCTGTTACGGAAATCGCTTTGTTCGGGACCAATAATGATAAGTTGTTGGTGATCAAAAAGCAAAAATAAAATCACCCAGTTGTAGAGACGGGGCGTGCCCCGTCTCTACAACTGGGTATTAATATTTGAAACTATAACGGAATCCTGCCTTAAACCAAATACCCGGTTGGGGGATATTTCCCAGATCATAATACGTGGAATTGAGCAGATTATTTAACTCCGCATATAGATTTAACCCCTTATATTCCCAATTTACTTTCACATCTACTAAGCAATAAGGAGCGTAATCTTCCTCATAAGCCGGTTTGAGGTTCTCGTATTTAGTATAACTGCCGGCCCGGTCTTGCCAACGGACATACCAAGTGGCCGAAAAACCTTTCCAGATAGAATGGCTTAATTGAGCCGTGAACTTGTGCTTCAGATAATCTAACGCATAATTCGATATATACCCCTCACTATCCTTGTCTTGATGGATAAACGCATATCCCAGTTCTATTTTCCGGATAAAGAACCGTTCGTTGCCCAGTTCCCTCGGTAATAAACTCAGGTTAGTCTCGAAACCAAGGTTATCGACTTTTGTCAGATTTCGGCTTTCCCAGATATCTTCCGGTTTCTCTTTCACCCAATCGATCATGTTCTTGCCTTTTCGGTAAAAGCCGGCTATATGAGCCCGGAGGAAGTAAGTGTTGTATTTCAGTCCGACCTCGAATGCCTCGCTTTCCTCCGGTTTTAGGTCCGGATTTCCTTTATTCGTCTTACCCTCATAATAAAGATCTGTGAAAGTCGGCATACGCAATGCCCGGTTCCAGCTCCCATACAGACGGACATTGTCCCCGATACGGTAACTGGCATCTATTCCCGGATAGAAATGAATCCCTTCGTTTAAGGCCGAATTATAGTTTGCCAAGACCCCGACTGACAACGTGAAGCGGCGTAATAATACGTTATGCTCAAGAAAGTAGCTGATATTATTTCGGTTATCGCTTTTTAGATATTTCCCTTCTTTCTCGAAAGGAACATCCTGTGGTTCCTTCATCGGCTTGCCTAATACGTTACTCCTTACTCCCTCGTTTCGGAATTCCACGCCCATACTGGTTCTTCCTAGTTTCCACTGTGTCGTGGCGTTGAGGTTGGCTCCGAATACTTCCGTCTCATGGTAATTATGCCCGGTATACCAATCGGCGGGATCGCTACGGAACAACTCGTACCGGTCGAAATGTCGGGTCCAGTATACCTTGGGGGTGAACTTGATTTTGCCATGTGTTTCTCCTCCGGCGGAGAGGAAGAAGCGGCGAGTCTTGTCGTATTGGTTGGGGTAGGAAGCGGAGTAGAAGCTATTCGCTCCATAACCTTTGTCGTTGTATCCGGCTTGGAATTGGAAATCGGCCTCCTCGCTTTTAAGTTCCGATTGCCAAAAAAGATTTAATTGTTTGAAGTCTGTATTGTCTATATACCCTCCGGACGAGGCATACCCTGCGGAAAGGCACTGTCCGAAATGAGTGGTCGCGTGATTAATGGCAGCTTCCAGTTTCCATAGCTTATGCATTCCGGCGTAATTGTCGGTCGAGATCCTGTTCTCTTTTCCTGTTTTCGTGATGATATTGATCGCTCCGGCGAAAGCGCTGGCCCCGAATATACGGGAAGAAGGGCCGGATACCACTTCGATGCGCTCTATGTCCGAGAGATTCACCGGGAGGTCAAAACTATAATGGCCGGTTTGTGGGTTGGAGAGGTTGACCCCGTTTAAGAGAACCGCTATTTGGTCGAACGTCCCTCCCCGGATGGAGATATCGGCTTGGGTGCCTCCTTCTCCTCGTTGCCGGACGTCTATTCCCGTGGCATATTCTAAAAGATCCTGGATACTGGTGACAGGTGCCGCCGCGATCTCACGGGCGGGAATGACTGTCACGATCTTGGTCGCTTGGTTCCGTGCGATAGGCGCACGGGAGGCGGTAACTTCTACCTCTTCCAGCTCTACGGAAGCCTCCTCGCCGGTCCGGTTAGGCTCGATTGCCTTTTGAGCTTGCGCCGTGTCGGGCAGGGCGAATAGTAACGTGCTTGCTGTTACGACTCCAATGTTAATGACTTTGTGCATACTCCGGAACGCGGCGTAACGTTTCCGGTCGAATCGGCGGAAACGTACGGCGACTTGGGTATGCGATTCCCAATAATTCATTCGTTCTTATTTTTTATTTTGAGTAGGATAGTCCGGATAAAGTAAATACTTTTTACGCATGGCCTTGTATTGATCCAGTTCGGGTTTCCAACTTTCCCGGATCTCTTTCTCGGATAAGCCCCTTACGATCTGGTAGCGGAGCTGCTTCGTGCCTGCCAATAAATCGAACCAGTTCGGACGGGAGAAGAAAAAGGCTTGATCCTTTCCCGCTTTATTGTAGAAGTCGAGGAAGAATCGCAAGGTTAATCCTCCTTCGAACGGATATTCTCGCAGATCGATGCCGTAACATACTTTATCCTTTTGCAAGGGATTGGTATCGAATCCGGGCAAGGAGGTCGGGGTAAAAGTGAAATCCCCGTATTTAGGATCCGGGAAACCTAGTACTTGAAACGGATAATAGGTTCCTCTTCCCACGCTAACGTTCGTAGCCTCAAAAAAGCAAAGCGACGGATACAGACGGATAGACTGGTCATTCGGGAGGTTCGGAGAGGGCTTGACCGGCAACCAATAGGGATCTCCGTGTTTCCAATTCTCCATCTTTACGATCTTTAACCGGCAGGTATCGGGCGTACTTTTCAGCCAGCCTTCCTTATTGATCATCCATGCCAATTCCCCTACGGTCAAGCCGTGCAAGATCGGGAGCGGATCGACACCTACGAAAGACTCAAATCCCTTTTGGCGGATCGGCCCGTCTACAAAGTCATTTGGGTTCGGTCGGTCCAACACGATAAACTCTTTGTTGTTTTCGGCGCAGGCTTCCATCACGTAATGCATCGTACTGATATAGGTGTAGAAACGGGCGCCTACATCTTGTATGTCGAAAACAATCACGTCGAGGTCGCCCAGTTGCTCGGCGGACGGTTTCTTGTTTTTCCCATAAATAGAGATGATGGGGATGCCTGTTTTCAAGTCCCGGCTATCTTTTATCTCCTCTCCGGCATCACCGGTTCCCCGGAATCCATGTTCCGGAGCGAACACCTTCTTAACGTCTATGCCTTCCGCTACTAGCGCATCTAATAAATGAATCTGCCGCTTTTCCAAAATGGAAGTCTGGTTGACTACTAATCCTACCCGCTTACCCTTCAGTAAACGAGTGACGACATCCATCCGCTCGGCACCTAGCTTTAACGGGGCGTTTTGTGAATAAACCGTTGGCGTCAAGCTAAAAAATATGACTAGAAATATAAAGATCTGTTTCATTACATTATATAATATATCACTGTATACTGATCGCGAAAGTACGAAATGTTTGTGAGAAATGAATGCGGGGCTATCTTGAATAGAAAACTTTACCTACTCGGTCGATATGTTCCCCGATAGGAGTCCCTTTTTGTTTCTGATAATTAAGCAAGTCGACTTTGTAAAGTAAACCCAAATCATCGATATGGTTGTTTATGTCGAGCTGTTGGCCAAAGGTGATATCTTCTCCATCCATGGCAAGGTCGATGTCTGAGCCTGCATGACTCGTGCCTTTGGCTCGCGAGCCAAAGATAAGTACACGCCGTATGTTGCCATACCTGCGAAATACCTCACGCAACTCTTCAACCACGTTATCGCTTAATCCAAACATAATAAACTATTAAAATAGATCTTTGTTCTCCGTCTCGTTCTTACGAATAATCAGCAAATCCCTTAGTTCCCTTAACAAGGGAGCGTAGTCTGCGTAAATCCCTTTTGCGATCTCATCCGCCTCGCCCTCGTTGTATGTATGCGAGGTCAGGATTCGGGCTTTTGCCATCTTTCGCCATCGATCATGATCCTTTATCAATCCATTCTCAAAAGCCAACTGAAGGGTCGTGTTCGGGCCTGTCTGGAATTGGAACCCTAGATATTGCATATAATCTTGCAACACCTTCCAGGCCAACTCAAACGTATATTCAAAACGTTGAATAAGCCCCTCTTTCTCCAGTTCCGATAAAGCATCATATTCCATCGTATCCGTTATTTCCAATAAACGGGCACATGCTTTGGAGAAATTATCGAAACGTTGCAACCAACGAATATCCCTGCTCATAGTCGTCTTATTTTGTATATGGGCAAAGATAAACTTTTTCTTCCGTATCCGCAAAACAGGGCTTGTCGCTTTATAAGCCGAAATCTCTTGAGGAATAGTCTGGGATCTACTCTATGAGCAGGATGGAAACTACTTAGTAAGCAGACCCCCTGTTTACTTACTAAGTAGAGGTCTGGTCTACTTACTAAGAAGATGAAGGTCTACTTACTAAGTAGTTTCTGGATTTCTAGGTAAAGAGGGGTTGAAGAGATAAAATGCTTATTTATTGAAATGTTTTCTAGGAAAATGTTTGCAAGAAGAGAAAATAGTTGTACTTTTGTATCGTAATGGGAGTAGCGATTCTTACGCTTGATGATGCGTTATAAATAAAGAGGCATCATTTTCTTAGTGATGGAAATTTAAAGTCGATGATACGTTATATAAATAGAGGTGTCATTTTTCAGCCCTTTCCCCGGGGGTGGTTTTAAATTCGATGATTAAGCTAGCCTTAATGAAAACTTTTCTCTCCCGCAATATCCAAATTTAGCCGCTGCCCGCAAGCGACCTATGAGAGGTATGTTTCTCTTTATATCGTTTGGGCTGGGTAGGTTTATTCTTTCTTTGGCAAGAATGAGGGGAGTAAACAAGTGTGTGTGTATTCATTCTTGTTTTGTTGAACTCAAAAAAGCGAAAAAATATGGCTTTACGAGTAAGACGAATCAAAAAGGCGTTCGGTTTCGACAAAACGAAGACCGAAAAGTATGTGATAGTCCCTGATCGGGCTACAGTGGTAGGTTTCGAGGCCCTTTGCGATCAAGTCGCTGCGGTCTCAGGTATTAATTTAGGAATGGTTCAATCCGTAGTTTATGGATTGGTGAAGTCCATGACGACATTCATCCGGCAAGGCCACTCCGTGCAAGTGACGGGTTTCGGTACCTTCGTCCCTTCCTTTAACGCGAAGAGCAGTTTGGATGAGAAAGAGGCGAATGTGGATTCCATCCACCACGTGAAACTACGTTTTCTTCCCAGTGCGGAGTTGCGTACGATGATGAAATCAATGGAGTTCGAATTCGATGTAACGGACAGTACGAACGATTCTAAAACAACCTCCGAGGGGGGAGGTGATTCCGAAAGCCCGGATGAGATCTAATCGTTTGGGAAGGTAAGTAAAAAGCCCCAGTCCGGCAGCAAGGGGAAGCTGTTGGGCGGGGGCTTTCGTTTATGCTATTTTTACATGTCATAAACTTTGCTCACAAATAATTAAGAGTTATCTTTGCGGTAATTCCAAGTAGTGGCTAAGCGAGACTTAGCGGCCAGGAGAGGCTTCGAACGGAAGGACATATTTAACGAAGAGCGTTTTTAAGATATTATTCTTGTATTAGAAAATCGCCAATTTTCAAAACGGAACAAGTGTAATAGCAACAGAAAACGCTCACGTCTTTGGTATATACATGCTCTTCATGTAAATGAGGATGTGATATACATAAGGGCGTGGGACTGTTGTTTATTATTTGTTCCGTGGGTGTTTGGCGATACCTCTAATACAGATAAGGCATTAAACAGTTTCCACGCCTCTTCTTTTTATTGTAACCTTATAAAAGTGATGTCGAACGGAGGGAGACAGGGAGATATGGTAGTATGATTAAAATTATTGATCTATGAGATTATTATTATTGTTATTATTATCGTTTACTATTTGTGATATCAAAGTATATTCACAAAGTGAGATCAATGTACATGTTGATATTCCTGGCACATTGCATGAAAAATTACCAGAACGTGATAATTGTTATATTGCGGCTTTGAAAATTTCTGGTAGTTTGAATGAGGAAGATTTAAAAGTTGTTTCTGATTGGGGTAGTGATAATAAGAAAAAGTTTGATCTAGATTTGTCAGAAGCAAGAATAAATACTATAGCGTATCAAACGTTTGCAGGATCTTATTTGCGAAAAATTATATTGCCTAATACAATAACAGAAATAGAACGAGAGGCTTTTTTCAAATGTTCCTATCTAGAGTATGTGGATTTTTCATTATGTTCTAATCTTACAAAGATAGGTATAAAAGCATTTGCTGGATGTTCTAATTTAATACTTGTAGATCTTAGTCAATGTGTTGCGCTAAAAGATTTGCAAGGGTCTGAACAATTTAATGGATGTTCAAGCCTGCGATCTTTTATATTACCGCCAAATATAGAAATTATGGCCACTTACTGGTTTGATTTGTTTTGTGATAATATCACTTTTTTAGAAATTCCATCATCTGTAAAGAAAATGATTATAGAAAAAGATGGGATTAAGAATGCTACATTCAAGATGCATTCTAAACCCGAACTTGATATTTGGAGTTACCCACCACATGGGCCAGTATTTCGTGTGCCTCAAGGGACGAAATCATTATGGAATAATTCTGGAATAATAGTTAATGAATATTCTTCAAAACACTATAATTTTAAATTGTATTATAATGATGAAGGAGGTGTAGTTCGAATCGGTAATCGTATTTATGAATCTGGGGAAAATATAGAAATAGAAGATTGGAGTCTTTTCTATTTTTATGTTGAACCAAAGCTTGGATATCATGTTAAGTCTACGAAGAATATTCATCGTACAGGATATAAAATATATTCTTTTTCTAATCTTAATTTTGATCAAGAAGCAAGTCTTGAATTCGAAAAAGATGCACCAGTATATTTAAGTGTTAACTATTCAGAAGGGGGGAATGTGAGTATTAATAATAAGCTTATAAATTCAGGGGTGTCTTTGCAAGTAGATGCTTTTAGAGATATTAAAGTTGATATAATTCCAAGTGATGGTTTTTTTTTAGAAAAAGTTTATGTTAAAAATGCTAATATAACAGTTAATGATGTAAAAAATAATGCATTGATAATTCCTGCATTATTATCTTCTGATAAAGAATTGAATATTCAATTCCGTGAAAATGTATATACTATAAATTGTTCTTATGAAGATTCTCAGGGTATTGTGAAAATAAATGATAATATTGTCAAAAATGGATCTGCAATCAATGTAATTGCTTCTACGAATGTTCAACTATCTATTGTTCCTAATCAAGGTTATCATCTAAAGAAGGTGACAGTTGGAGGTGTAGACAAAACGAGTGAAGTGAGGAACAACCAGTTAACGATTACTTCCATATCAAAAAATCAGGAGATTTCTATACTGTTTGAGAAAGATGCTCCAGTTAGTTATATAGTGAAAGTTTCATATAATGAAGGTGGAACGGTAAAAGTAAACAATAACAAAGTCGATAATGGTACGAGTACTACCGTGACCGCTTCTACGAATGTTCAATTATCCATAGTCCCTAATTCAGGTTATCATTTGAAGAGTGTGACAGTTGGAGGTGTAGACAAAATGAGTGAAGTGAGGAACAACCAGTTAACGATTACTTCCATATCAAAAAATCAGGAGATTTCTATATTATTTGAGAAAGATGCTTCTATAAACTATACTGTAAAGGTCTCTTATAATGAAGGTGGTAAGATAAAAGTAAATAATAACTTTGTAGATAATGGTACCATCACGACTGTTACTGTTCCTGCGGACGTCCAATTATCTGTTGTGCCAGATAAGGGCTATCATTTGAAACAAATAGTGGTAGGTGGTGTAGATAAATCAAATGAAGTGAAGGAAAATCAGTTGTTTTTTTATTCAATATCTGAAAATTTAGAGGTCTCTGTTGCTTTTGAGAAAGATGTACCAACAAGTTATACGCTTAGTATCAATAGATCAGGAAGTGGGGGATATGTAAAGGTAAACGGACAAAATGTAGGTGATGAAACAATTTCTATTCCCGCATCAGGTGTAATACTTACATTTGTTCCTGATGAAACACATCCAGAGTATAAATATCGTGTCCATAGAGTGACCTTGAATGGCAAAGATATAACAGATCAGATAAAAGATAACAGTTATACGATTCTTTCACCTTCAGAGAATCTCTCATTATATGTTGATTTTAAAGAAATACCTATTTATAGATTTACAATAGAACAAAAAAATGGAGAAGGAGGTTTAGTGAAAATAGGGGATGAAGTTTTAAACTCTTTTTCTTATTCATCATATATATATGAAGGTGAGTTTCTTATTATTCAGTTTTTAGAAAATAAGTATTTTGAGTTAGATAAGGTTTTTCTTGAAGATGATGATATTTCGGATCAAGTAGAAAATGGTTTCTTGAAAATGAAATTAACCAGTTATTATAATTCTCATATAACCATAAACTATAAACCAAAGAAATATACACTTTCATTAACAGATATTCAGCATATAGAGCAAATATCTAAAGGTTGGGAATCTTTACCTCTTCAAAAGAATATACAAATAGATGCAGGTTCAGGACTTCCCCTATGGATTCGTGCAAATGAATTTTATGCAATAGTAAAAGTCTTGTTGGATGGAGAAATTGTATATCAAGTAGCAGACCTTAAGCTTGCAGATAATTATGCCCAGATTGAACATATTGATATGAATAAAGATAAAGAATTGACTATTATATTAAAATTGAAAGAAGTTAGAGCGTTAGAAGTTGATGTAAAAGAACCAGGAACATTATCTTCTTATTTATCAGAAGAAAATATAAAGTTAGCAACAGATCTTTATGTGCAAGGTAATATTGATCAGCGAGATTTTGTGATTATGAATCAAATGGAATCATTATCGGATTTGAAGATTCGTGCGGATATAAATAAATACATGGATTATCCTGCAAATGAAATCCCCAAAAAAGCTTTTTATAATAATAAGACAATTCACTCTATAACTATTCCGGCTTCTCTTGAATCAATAGGAACTCAAGCTTTTTATGGATCTGTACTAAATGAGTTTACCTCTTTTGATACTTATATGCGATTAAAATCAATAGGAGAGGAAGCTTTTAAAGATTGTAAATATTTGACAGATATGTATTATTGTGCAGATATAAAGGTGATAGAAAAAGGAACATTCGAGAATTGCTTGAATTTGAAACAAATGAGTTCTCAAAATGTGATAGAAATAAAAGAGTCTGCATTTAGAAATTGTAAGAATCTAACATTCTATTTGGATGGTAGTTTAGAGAAAATAGGCGATTATGCCTTTGAGAATGTACATGAGGTAAAGGATAATGGCTATTATTTTGAAAATCCTCAATTATCATATATTGGGAAAAATGCTTTGAAGGGTTGCCAAAATGAATCTTTCAATTTTAAAACATATATGAATTTGAATGAACTCCCTAGCTTTGAAGGTTGTTCTAAATTGACTTCTATTACTTTGCCTAAGAATGTCAAGCAAATTCCTGTAGGAATATTTACTGGCTGCACATCCTTGGCTTATGTATATATGAGCGAAAATATAGAGTATATAGCGGAAAATGCTTTTAGCGATTGTAATTCTTTGTATTATTTGTATATCCCGGTAAGCAAAACACCAGAAGTTTTTAACAATAGCTTCTCTGATTTGAATTATCAGTTAACGAAATTAGCTGTACCTGCGGACTATTTACCTTTCTATAAAAATTATCCAGTCTGGGGAAAATTCTCTGTTATAGAACCTATAGGCCAAGCGAGTACTTACCCTGTGGAGATCATTCTTTCAGAGGGGGGAAGTCTGAAGTTCCGAATCAATAAGGATGATTATTGGCAAGATGTTAATTCTTCTTATTATGGGACATTTGATTCAGCTTCTCGTATTGAGTTTTTTGTCAGTCCATCGGAAGGGTATTCTATCGAATCTGTTTACTTAAATGGTGAAAATATTACGGAGTCGCTAAATGACAACAATGGATTTGTAATACCGTATCTATTGGAAAATACTTCCATCTCAGTTAAGTTTAAGAAAAATGATGTAACCTCTATAGACTCTGTAAATGCAGATAGATGTATTTACAGTATAGGTTCGAATCAATTAATCCTACAAGGATTTAAAGTTGGCTCTTTAATTCATGTTTATGAGACAAGCGGTCGTTTGATATTCCGTTCTGAGGTTCAAAATAATGAAGAAAAGATAGAGTTGCCAAATAAAGGCATTTATTTTATACGTATCGGAAGTGAAAATATAAAAATTGCTCTCTAATATTACGATAGGAATTACGAATCATGGATAATTGTTTCAGGTTGGCAGTTAATAGAACCTATGAATGATGAATAGAAAATGCCCCCCTAGCCTTTTTCATATCAGAAGGCTAGGGGGCGTTGTCTTAAACGCCTCCCAATTCCTTTTTTAGCCACACTTTCATCACCGGATCTGGAATGATGACCTTGCGTTTCTCTATTTCAATCAACTCTTTTTTAACTAATGCCCTCTTTACGATACTGACATTTGCCGATGAGCCAAGTTTATATTTCTGTAGAATCTCTTGCGTGGTAAACTCGCTATGTACTCCATCTAGGATGGCGCGTAAAAAATTCATTTGATAAGTCGTCAGACTTTCGGTCTGTTTCTCGAATAGCGGAGTGTTTTGATCGATGATATCCTGATATGCCTCCTCAAAGTTCTGCTCCGTAGCGACCTTATCTGTATGAATCCATACCAACCATGCTAATTGCTGCACATAGGATGAATGATTGTCTACCCTTTGGCATATTTTTTCAGCCAGTTCTTTTGAAATCTGCTTACCTGTAGCCTCAAAACGACCACATATATAATTGATCCAATCAGAAGTCCCGATTTTTGGCAGATAAATAGCATCGCCGAATTTATAAAAGGGAAGACTCTTTTTTTCAAATAGTTCATTCATCAAATGCTTCTTGCTACCGAACAAGCAATAAGACACCGACTTTTGTAATTGCCACACGGAACGTAATCGCTTTTGGAATGTCTTCGAATCCTTAAATTCGGCAATCTGTTGAAATTCATCGATACATACGACAATATTATATCCCTTCTTTTGCGCTATTTTTTCGGGAAGTTGTAATATCTCATCAACATCATTACTTTGAGGACTCATCTCAAGTGATATGGAAAAATCTGTCATGGGATCGGTGCCTATGGATATTTTAGGGCTGATACGTGAGAGGAATAGCTTGGTATTCTCCATCCATTCATCTAACTTTGAGGAAGTTTGTTTGAGAATGGCTGCAGCGAACGCATCATAAAAATCCCTGTCGCTACGGCATGAGAATATATCAAGATACACGACTTTCAATTTGTCGGATTGCGCCAAGTGACATGCTTTCTGCACTAAAGAAGTCTTGCCCCAACGACGAGGTGAAATCAGTACCGTATTTACACCATGCTGAAAGTTCAACAATAGACGCTCTGTCTCTTTCTCGCGATCGGTAAAATTATCGCCCGATGTCGCGACTCCGAATATAAAAGGCTTATTCTCCATGATTTTTCAACTATTATTCTATCGCAAAGATAATCAATATTAGGTTTGTAATAAAGTTGTTACTAATAAAGTTGTTATTTATCTTTCTAGTAGCTTGTAGAAGAAGTATCTTACACATAACTAATGATCGCTATCTGCTTGGTATCTTGCGGAAAGTTTATACTTTTGAGGCGAATAACAGACAATACTAAGAATCTATGAATGTAAAAACACTTTTTTATGCGGTAGCCTTCTTGAGTTTATCATGGGTGCCTTTTACCTATGCGCAAGATGTCCTACCGGAATATACGCAAGCACGCCGCTTCGCCCCGTCGAATGCGGAACAGCTACTTTTCTCTTATACCCTTACCCCCAATTATTTTAATAATAGTGACAAGTTCTGGTATGAGTATAAGACGAGTGAGGGGACAAACTGGTATCTGGTGGACCCCGATTCGAGAAATAAACGATTATTATTCGATCGGGATGAGTTGGCGGCACAGATAAGCGAGATCGTGAGAGAGCCTTTTACCGGACAACAACTTCCTATCGAGGATTTACGCTTAAAGGAAGATGATCGCACGTTTACTTTCTCGATAAAGGGTACGAACGGGAACTATTTTTTCTCGTATGATTATCCGTCGTCCCGGTTGACTCGGATTACGAAAGACGGGATTCCTGCTAAAATCCGTTGGGCGAATGTATCGCCGGATAAAAAGCGGGTCGTCTTCGCGAAAGATTTGAACCTGTATGTCATGAGTTATGAGGATTATGAGAAGGCCGTGAAGGACCCGGAGGATAAGACGATATCCGAGATCGCCTTGACTACGGATGGCGAAAAAGATTTTGGCTTTGGTATGCCCCGGACCTTCTTGAATACCGATACTTTATGTGACCATAAGCGGAAATATGTAATGGGGAACTGGTCTCCCGATGGTCGTTATTTCGCCGCGACTTTGTCGGATCAACGTGAGGTACAAGATTTATGGGTGATTAACTCGATCGCCAAACCTCGTCCTACACTTGAGACCTATAAATATCAGATGCCGGGAGAGGCGGGTTCTCCAATCGTTCATTTATATCTCTTTGATTTGGAAAATGCCGGAAAGCGGAAAGAAATCCGGGTAGATTGTTTTAAAGATCAAATAATTAATCTAGCCTCCAAACCGGATAAGGAGCGTACGGGACTCACTCGGAACTCGATCTGGTTGGGAGATAACCAGACCTTCTATTTGACCCGTGTCAGCCGGGATATGAAACGGGTGGATATCTGTTCGTATACGATCGGGGAGGATTCGGTAAAAGCGATCATAGAGGAACGTTTAAATACCTCTATGGAAACCCGCCCGCTAGCGATGACCGATAATGGTAAGGACTTGATCCATTGGAGCGAACGGGATGGTTGGGCGCATTTGTATCTATATGACGCACAAGGAAATTTGAAAAACCGTATCACCAAAGGGCCTTGGCATGTGGACGCCATCGTAGACGTGGACAGTAAGAATCGTGTCGTTTACTTTAAGGCGAATGCCCGGGAAAAGGGAGATACGACTCCTTATTACGAGCATTTGTACCGGGTGAATCTGGATGGTTCGGGCTTAAAGCTGATTACTCTGGGCGATTATTTCCATCTGGTCTCTATGGATAAATCCATGCGATATATCGTGGATAACTATTCTCGTGTCAATACGATCCCGGCTACGGCATTGTATGATAACCAAGGTAACCGGTTGATGACCTTGGAGGAGAGTGACTTCTCCCAATTATTCATGGCAGGTTATAAATTCCCTGAGCCTTTTTCGGTAAAGGCGGCCGACGGGGTGACCGATTTGTATGGTGTCATGTATAAGCCTTTTGATTTTGATTCCACGAAAGTATATCCGGTCATTAACTATGTATACCCCGGACCGCAACAGGAGGGAACTTTCTTTCGCTACATCCCGATGAATCCTCGTACGGATCGTTTGGCGCAAGCCGGATTTGTCGTGGTTTGCATGGGACACAGGGGAGGGCATCCCAGTCGCTCCAAGTGGTATCATAATTATGGATATGGAAATTTGCGTGATTATCCGATGGCGGATCATAAAGTGGCTATCGAGCAGTTGTGCGCTCGTTATAAATTCATGAATATCAACCGGGTCGGCATACACGGACACTCCGGTGGCGGTTTCATGTCTACAGCGGCTATGCTGCTTTATCCGGATTTCTTTAAGGTGGCGGTATCTTGTGCCGGCAATCATGACAATAACATTTATAACCGGTGGTGGGGAGAGAAACATCATGGGGTAAAGGAGATCACGGATGATATGGGAAATATCTCGTTCGATATTCGCATCCCGACCAATCAGGAATTGGCGAGGAACTTGAAAGGCCATCTGTTATTAATCCATGGCGATATCGATAATAATGTGCATCCGGCGAATACCATTGTTGTCGTAGACGAGTTGATCAAGGCAGGCAAACGCTTTGATATGTTGATCGTACCGGGAAAACGTCATCATTTTGATGACTATAATGAGTATTATTACTGGCGGATGGTCGATTACTTCTCTGAGTATTTGAGAGGCGAACGGGAAACAGGTGCGGATATAAAAGATTTGAAACTGGGCAATTGGTTTCAGGGGTATCAGTGATGAGAAGTAGTATATGTGAGAGAGATTGTTTATTTTTGTCTCGCAAAAAAATAAATAGGATGAAACCTCTTGATATAATAAAGAAATATTATCCGGAAAGTTCGGATGCCTACCGGATTTTGGTGACTCATAGCCGCAGCGTGGCGGATAAGGCATTAGCATTGGCCCGTTTGCATCCGGAGATGAATCTGGATCTGACTTTTATTGAGGAAGCGGCGATGTTGCATGACATAGGGATCTTTTTGTGTAACGCTCCGGATATCGATTGCCATGGGGAGGCCGATTATATCTGCCATGGCTATCTGGGAGCCGATTTAATGCGGAAAGAGGGGTATCCTCGCCACGCCTTAGTTTGCGAGAGGCATACGGGAACGGGGCTTTCGCTTGCCATGATCGAGGAGCGGAACCTGCCTGTTCCATATCGGGATATGCGTCCCGTGTCATTGGAAGAACAATTGATCTGTTTCGCCGATAAATTCTTTAGTAAGACTAAATTGACGAAAGAGAAACCGGCTGATAAGATAAAACAGAGCTTATCCAAGTATGGAAATGAGACAGTTGGGCAGTTTGAACACTGGTGTAAACTCTTTTTAGGGGAATAAAAGCATAAGGGCTCGTTTATTTATTATACATTTGCACGCTGTAACACACTGCAAAGAACGAAGTAATGTTTTTGATATATAGAGTCCTAATCATTCTATTCGTTTTCCTCTTGGGAGGCTTGGGCGTGCAAGCGCAGGAGATTGTCGCTCCTGCCGATAGCTTGGCGCAGACTGATTCTCTCTTGGTGGCTCCTACGGATAGTACAACGTTAGCGGGAGATTCGATTCCAGAAAAGCAGACCGGGCTAGATGCTCCGGTCAGTTATCAAGCGACCGATTCTATCGTGATGACGGCTGGCAACTGGGCATATCTTTACGGGGAAGGCGATGTCAAATACCAGAATATCGAGCTGCAGTCCGAATTGATTGAGATGAATATGGATAGTAGCATCGTGTTCGCTAAGTTTGGACTCGACTCTATCGGGCAGGAGTTTGGCTATCCGTTGTTTAAGGAGGGCGATCAGCAGTATGAGTCGAAGACGATGCGGTATAATTTTGGTACCAAGAAAGGATATATCACGGACGTGATTACCCAGCAGGGCGAAGGGTATGTTACCGCCGGGCGAACGAAAAAGATGGAAGGGGATATCTTGAACATGGTGGGTGGTAAGTACACGACTTGCGATGAGCATGAGCATCCTCACTTTTACATCCAGATGACGAAAGCGAAGGTGCGCCCGAAAAAGAATATCGTAACGGGTCCGGTCTATCTGGTCTTGGAGGACGTGCCGTTGTATCCGATCGGGTTACCTTTCTGTTTCTTCCCGTTCTCGAGTACATATTCATCCGGTATTATTATGCCGACTTTCGGAGACGAGTCTACCAGAGGTTTCTTCTTGCGTGATGGTGGATATTATTTCGCCTTGAGCGATTATATGGACTTGGCTTTATTGGGAGAGATTTATACGAAAGGATCTTGGGGATTGTCGGCCAAGTCGGCTTACCGCAAACGTTATAAATTCTCGGGCAGTTTTAATGCTTCTTATTTGGTGACGAAATTGGGAGATAAGGGCTTGCCAGACTATAATTTATCCAAGGACTTCAAGGTTAACTGGACACATACGCAAGACCCTAAGGCGAATCCTTATCTGTCTTTCTCGGCGAGCGTAAACTTCTCGACCTCTTCGTATGACCGCAATAATCAGAACAGTTTATACCCGAATGCGAATGGGTATGCCGACGTGAACCAGAATACGAAGAGTTCATCCATTAACGTAACGAAACGTTTCCCGAATAACCCGTTCACGATCTCTGGTACGATGAGTATAAACCAGACGACCCGTGATTCTTCTATTGCCGTGACCTTGCCTAGCATGACGGTTACGATGAGTCGTATCTTCCCTTTCAAGCGGAAACATCCGGTCGGGAAGGAGCGTTGGTACGAGAAGATCTCCATGAGTTATTCTGGTACGTTTAGTAATAGTATAACGACAAAAGAAAACTTATTATTCAAATCGAATTTGATCAAAGATTGGCAGAATGCTATGCAGCACTCGATTCCGGTAAGCGCTACATTCTCCGTGCTCAAGTACTTGAATATTTCTCCCTCTTTCAATTATAAGGAACGTTGGTACACCAACAAGATCGAACAGGAATATGATACGCAGAAACAGGCTTTGGTAGCCCGCGACACTACGTATGGTTTTTATCGTATTTACGATTTTAACGCTTCTATCTCTGCGTCTACTACCTTGTATGGTTTTTATAAACCGTTGCCATTCTTAGGTAATAAGGTTGAGATGATCCGTCACCGCTTCGAGCCGTCTATTACGGTAAGCGCCCAGCCGGACTTCGCTTCCTCTCGTTTTGGTTTTTATGAGACTTATGTATATCAAGACGCGAATGGTGAGGATCGTGAATATACGTATTCTCCGTTCGCTCATAATATGTATGGCGTTCCGGGAACGGGAAAGCAAGGAAATATCAGTTTTGACGTAAATAACAATATTGAGATGAAGGTGCGTTCGGATAAGGACTCTACCGGATTTAAGAAGATTAGTCTGATTGATAAGTTATCGTTAGGCATGAGCTATAATATGGCGGCGGATTCATTTAAGTGGAGTGACTTGAGTGTAGGTTTACGTTTGAAATTATCCAAGAGCTATACGTTGAACTTGAATGGTCAGTTCGATACCTATACGTACGATGAGAATGGGCGGCGTGTCGATATTCCCCGTTGGAAAGCAGGAAAGGGTATTGGTCGTTTGCGAGGGACTAGCACCAGTTTTTCTTATACATTTAATAATGATACGTTTAAGAAGTTGTTTGGAGGAGGGGATGGTTCATCGGATAAATCCGGGAATCAATCGGCTTCCACGGATCCGAATGCAGATCCGGATGGCTTGAACCCGGATGGGGAAGGGGATGGTGAGAATAAGGAAAGTGGTGGCCGTCTGTTGGGCAAAAAGAAAGAGACCGGCGAGACGGATTCCGATGGCTATCTGATTTCTAAGATTCCTTGGAGCCTCTCGTTTAGTTATGGTTTGAGCTTACGGTATGGTGATTTTAATCGTTCTAAGCTGGAGTATGATTACGCCTTGACCCACTCTTTGAGCTTTAACGGAAATATCCAGCCAACAAAGAACTGGCGTTTTAACTTTAACGCTACTTATGATTTTGACGCTAAGAAGATTTCTTATATGACTTGTAACGTAACTCGTAACTTGCACTGTTGGCAAATGACGGCTAGTTTCGTTCCGGTCGGTCCTTATAAATCCTATACATTCAGTATCGCTGTAAGCTCTGCTTTATTGAAAGACTTGAAGTATGATAAGAGAAGTAATTATAGGGATGGACAGCAATGGTATTGATAATTGAAAATTGATAATTGAGAATTGAAAATTAAAGTTATACAATCCAATAATTTTCAATTCTCAATTTTTAATTCTCAATTACCATTCGATGGGAGTTTGCCCGGTCGCGATTAAATAATCATTGGCTTTGCTGAAATGCTTGTTTCCGAAGAATCCCCGGTAAGCGGAAAGTGGGGACGGATGGGCTGATTTAAGAATCAGATTACGGGATGGATCGATGAAAGCACCTTTCTTTTGTGCGTAAGAACCCCATAATATGTAAACGATATGGTTTCTTTCAGCCGCCAGACGATGAATAACAGCATCGGTAAAGGTCTCCCAACCTCTATTTTGATGGGAACCGGCTTGATGCGCTCGTACCGTGAGCGTGGCGTTCAGTAATAATACGCCTTGATCGGCCCAACGAATCAAATTGCCAGTTGTTGGAACTGAATGCCCTAGATCATCTTGTATTTCTTTGAATATATTGATGAGGGAAGGGGGGAAAGGTACCCCATCCAGCACGGAGAAACAAAGTCCATGCGCCTGTCCCGGCTCGTGATAAGGATCTTGGCCGAGGATAACGACCTTCACTTTATCGAATGGGCAGTGCTCAAAAGCGTTGAACATATAAGGACCGGGAGGATAAACAGTACCTTGGCGGTATTCTTGTTTAACGAAATCGGTCAATTGCTTGAAATAATCTTTTTCAAACTCGTCGGCTAACCGTTTTTTCCAGCTTTCTTCAATCTTTACATCCATAATATAATAATTGGCTGTTAACTAAATAAGTATCATTCCAGCCGCACGTGCTTCCTTGCGCATCTCCTCCGGCCAAATACTTGCCTGTATCTCTCCGATATGAGCCTTACGAAGATAGAACATACACAACCGGCTTTGTCCGATACCTCCACCGATACTTTGCGGAAGTTCACTGTTCAAGAGGCGTTTGTGGAAATAGAGTTCCTTTTTCTCCTCGGCTTTGCAAATATCCAATTGGCGTAACAAGGCTTCTTTATTGACGCGGATACCCATAGAGGATAGTTCCAAAGAACGGTTTAGTATATCATCCCAAACCAATAAATCCCCGTTCAATCCGGTTTGTCCATTCTCGGCGATCGTAGACCAATCATCGTAGTCCGGAGCACGTCCGTCATGTTTCTCTCCATTGCTTAGCGAGCATCCGATACCGATAATGAATACGGCCCCGTATTCCTTGGTAATAGCGTCTTCCCGCTCTTTCGGTGTAAAGGTAGGATATTTTTGTAACAAATCCTCGGAATGGATGAAATGAATCTGTTGGGGGAGCGTCGGGCGGATTTGAGGAAACATCTCGTAAACTAAATATTCGGTACGGACCATAGCGGCATATATGCGGCGAACGATTTCCTTAAGGAAATCGATATTACGTTCGCTTTCGCTCATCACACGTTCCCAGTCCCATTGATCCACATATAAAGAGTGTAAATTACCTAGTTCCTCGTCTGATCGGATAGCGTTCATATCGGTATAAATACCGTAACCTTCTTCAATGTGGTAATCGGCGAGAGTCAGTCGTTTCCATTTGGCGAGTGAGTGTACGATCTCTGCTTTAGAGTCGTTTAAATCCTTGATCGGAAAAGTGACGGCTCGCTCGGTTCCGTTAAGATCATCATTGATACCCATGCCCTTAAGCACGAATAAAGGTGCGGTTATGCGTCTTAGGCGCAGCTCGGATGAGAGGTTTTGCTGGAAAAAGTCCTTGATCTTCTTGATTCCCATTTCAGTCTGGGATAAGTTAAGTAAGGCTTTATATCCTGCGGGTTTAATAAGATAGCTCATATACTTGTTGTGCTTTGTATTTGTAAAATATGTGCGGCAAAGATAATGATTAATGGCAAAATAACAAGAATGTGATCGCTTTTATTTGCAAAATGGCAGAATAAGCGGAATACTTATATGCAAAATATCAAAAATAAAATATTTCTCTCCTGTATTTGCTAAACTAAGATATTATATGTACTTTTGCATAGTTTTTGGCTCGGTAGCTTAGTTGAATAGAGCGTCAGATTCCGGTTCTGAAGGTCGTGGGTTTGAGTCCCACCCGGGTCACAAAAAGTCCTTGGTAATCACTAGATTATTGAGGATTTTTTGTTTATGTGATTTTAAGGTAAGCTATCATCTGGATATATTCTTGCTCTACTCGTTCTTGTTTGCCCTAAAAACTATAACTACATGTGTAAAATAGGATATTCTTTACCTTCTCAGTCCAAATCTGACCTTTTGTATGTGTTAAAGCCTATATGTTCATAAAAACCGACAGCTTGACTATTTTGCTCATTTACATCGACTTTTGTTACTTGCAAATTATCTATGGCATAAGTGATTAATTTTTTTCCAATTCCTATACCTCGATAATTATTGTCAATGAATAACATTTCAAGATTTTCTTTCGCGATTCCCATAAATCCGGCTAAGATTCCCTCTTGTTCAAATCCGAATAGAGTGACATGTTGAAAATATACTGGAAGTTGTTCCTTATAGTATAGAAAATCTTCCTCTTTAAGAAAATCATGTGTATTCAATACTACACTTTCCTAGATTTCCATCAAACGTGTATAATCCATTACTTTAATTTTTCTAATCATAATTGTAAGTACTATTTGAAGCCGCACGGTTCGGAACTTTTACATTCAAAGTTCGGAACTCAAGTTAAAAAATACGTTTACGGATTCTGTTTGGTGCTTGCGGTGTGGTACCTGATTTCCGGCGCTTTTGCAGAACTAACCTTATTCCGTTTTTGTTTTATTACCAGAAAGATGAATTGATAAGATAAAAAATAGAGGAGTTATGTCAGCATTTTACAAATTTCTTTTTCCAATGAAGCCGGATGGTATAGCTATATCGTTGCTGTTGTTGGCGCTTCGTTTGTTATTCGGTGGGTTTGCTTTCGCATGGAATGCGGAAGTGGACGAATTTTGAGAGCATGTCTGCCGCATTGCCGGACCCACTGGGAGTTGGGCATTCTGTTTCGCTCGGTTTGGCCATTTTTTGGGAGTTTTTTGTTCGATTGGCTTTATTTTTGGTGTGTTCTATCGGTTGGCAATGATCCCGATGATTTTTGCCATGGGAATGGCTTTCTTCGTGATTCACGGGAATGACCCGTTTTCTTTGAAAGAGTTGGCATTCGTTTACTTGGTCGTTTTTATCTTAATATATAGTAAGACCTGGTAAGTTCTCGTTAGATTGTCTGATCACCGTTTTTGTCACTTGGTTAGTGAAGTAGGACTCTTTTTTATTCTGTATTATAATGCAATATGTTTAATAAAGTTCCCCCAGGACTACGTATTTTTAGGTTGCGTTTTCTCAAAAGTGTGTCCATTTGTAAGAACTAAAACAGCTATATTCATTAACCTTGTCATCCTTAACTGACTACAAAGAGATCTGTAACAGCCAAACCACACAATTTTCGTGTGCTTACCTTGATCTCCAGCAATGAACGTGAAAAAAAATTGTGTATTTTTGTGACGTAATAACAAGAATGGTTACAAAAACACGTAGTCCTGGGGGAACTTTATTAAATATATTGTAATAATGAGAGTGCTTATTATTAGTAATTGGTTTTATCCAAATAACGTAATAGCGGCGTTTCGAATAGAAGCTTTCGCTAAATACTTTCAGTTGGCAGGACATTCGGTTACGGTAGTGACAGAGGGAGAAGTTGACGAGACTAAATTATGGCATGGTTGTGAGATTAATTATGTCAAGAATCCTTTGATTACAGATTCTTATATGGCCCGTTGTGTAAAAGCGGGAAAGAGGTGGGTGCCGAGACGAATTGTGAATGGTTTGTTGTGTCGTATTACTGCTGATAGTAAGTTTATGTGGCGTTTTAAAGCTTATAACAAAGCAGCTTCATTGTGTGAGTCAAACTCTTTTGATGTGGTCTTAAGCTCATTTGGTCCATTGGCTCCTCACATGATCGCATTTAGATTGCGAAGAAACGGGTACAGGTTTTATTGGATAGCTGATATGCGTGACGAGATGTCAAAGCATATTTATATACCCCGTAATCAGGCTAGGCTTCTTATAGCCTATGAGCGTAAGATCGTGAATTCATCGAATTTGGTATTATCGGTATCCCAACCTTTGCTTAGCGATTTTAAATGTTATTGTAATCATGATCATTTCTTGGAGATCAAGAATGGTTATGATTATGAAGAGATACACGATGTTCGTTTCCAATCTCAATTTACCATGGCATTTATCGGTCGCTTTTACGGAGGGGCAAGTCCCGATAATTGGTTTAAGGCTTTCTCTGAACTTATAAATGAAGAAAAGTTACCTTCAGATTGTCAGATAAAAATCATTGGAAATCTTTTGAAACTGGATGTTCCCGAGGATATCGTTCCTAATGTCTTGCAGATAGAATCCGTGGCTCATTCAGAAGCCATTCAGATGTCGTTGGATGTGGATACGCTTGTCGTGATTCATTCTACAGGAAGAAAAGGAGTGTATACGGGCAAACTGTTTGATTATCTTGCTACTAATAAACCGATATTGGCACTTTGTGATCCCGAAGATGTAGTAGGTCGGTTACTGAATGAGACTAAAGCTGGTTTTATGGTGGACAATGCTGATATTGAGGGTATAAAGAAAATGATACTGCGATGTTATTCTATCTGGAAAAACAAGGAGGTATTGCCACGCGATTGGGAAAAGATTCGTCGATATACACGGAAGAATCAATGTAAGATACTTCTTGATTATCTTGCTAATGAAGCAGGAATATATAATGTCTCTGATTGATAAATATTTATCGATAGATGTTTATCAGAATTGTTCTTTTTTCTTGGTTCTTGATATTATCGGTTTTAATATCTTTTGATAATTAATACCCAATAAATTGGAAATGAATATGTAAAGCGGAAGATATATGCCGAATTCAAGAGCCAAAAGAGTATAAATATGTGTCATGTTTATTGAAGAAATAGCTATTTTTGTTGCGATACATGAGAAGATGGCAGCGAATAGCATTTTGAGCATCTTTACCCAAGGCATGAATTTAACGATTGTAGTTTCTAGCGAACGGGCTATAATTAGGATAAGAATTATTAAGCAAAAAAGAGTGCTGAACGTAGTAATAATTGCGATACCTATCGTGGAAGGGAAAAAGTTTACACACAATAGATTTAAGCTGACAAGCAGTATTGCGGTGATCAAATGTGTGTCAGAAAATGCTTTGCTTTTTCCCAGTGCTAGCATGATAGGAGAATAAGGGACGATGCGTATTAAATTAATAATGGTAGCGATTCTGAATAAAGTTATCGATTGCAGGTATTTTTCTCCATATAAGAGGTTTATGATCTCTTCTGCGAAAATGAAACAAAATATTGATAATGGGTAAATAATTGCTGAGGATTTGTAGGTTACGGATTTCCATAACTTTATAAATTCATGCTTGTTGATACCGTGGTTCGACATCTTTGAGAATTCCGGAAGCAGGATAGTCGCTGTAGCGCTAATGAGCATTCCTGCAAATGGTAATTTGCGGTATCCGTTGCTAAATGCAGCGAAGTCTTTTACCCCGAAATATCTGCTTATGAAAAACAGGCTGGCGGAACTGATTATAAAGCCATATAGATTAGCGGAGGATATAGGTTTTATAAATCTAAATATTTCATTCATAGGTATTTGAGACTTTCTTGGCTTAACGCCTCTGAACGGTATGGTAATTAATATAAGCCCGGTTAGGCAAGTGATAATAGCTGATATGACAAAGCCTATAATGGCGCTAGATGCGTTGGCGTTTATAAGTATAATGGGTAGTATGGTACATACAATCATAAATGTACGGCTGATGGCAACATATATAATTACGATTCTTGACATACCATATACTGTAAGAATACTCTCTACCCCCATAACTGGCATTAGTAACATGGGAGTTATTGAGAAATACATAAGGTTGTAAGTTAGCGACGGATTTTTTAATAAATCCGCTATTTGATAAGCGCCAAACAGTAAAATACAAGAAACGATAGCAGATATTCCAAGGAATAGCAAGTTTAATCTTTTTATAATATTTAAACCTTCCTCTATTGGGACACGAGCAAGGAAATAGGAATAAGCTTTGGGCAATCCAAGGGAAAAGACAATAAGTAAAATCGAATAAACATAAATAACTTGGCGGTATGTACCATATTCATTTTGTGGCATAAGATGACTGAATACTATGGATGTTATTAATCCGGTACTATGTGATATTAAGTTCGCCAACATCAGCAATAGAACTTGAATAGTACGATTATCGCATTTTTTCAACATCTTAGATTACATTAGATACTGATAATTTTACAATGAATTTTGTAAGTTAGCTACATAATAATATATTGTGGAAAAGTCTTCAAGAGAAGTTAGGTTTCGTGGGCGTTGACGGATTCGAACCGCCGACCCTCTGCTTGTAAGGCAGATGCTCTGAACCAGCTGAGCTAAACGCCCGAAATTCTTTCGGTAAAAAGAATAAATTTAAAAGTGGGCGTTGACGGATTCGAACCGCCGACCCTCTGCTTGTAAGGCAGATGC
>ERZ778496.119-NODE-119-length-89143-cov-6.674760_pt1 | contig 89143 bp, 78 predicted proteins | sample MGYA00433099_ERZ778496 | MGnify/ENA primary metagenome ERZ778496 (study PRJEB29527, sample SAMN07138962) | mouse gut metagenome | material: feces | host: mouse | place: China:Nanjing | collected 2016-01-25 ...
CATTTTTGATCTTATTTTATACTTCCTGCAAATTTCAATCAGACTCCCTTTACCCGATTTTTCGAGCGACTCATATTTCGATACTATTTCCTGCAGCGATGACTGCTTTATCCCGTATTCTTTTGCTATCCGTTCATATGTTCCTTCTCCGTTCTTGTACCTTAATGCCGCTTCCAATCGCTGCATATATGTTAATTTCATAAAAAACACCCCCATAGTTCAGACCTTTTTGTTTTTTCAACTGTCTGTTCTATGGGGATTATATCAGTTCAAATTCCGATAGGTGTCCAAGCGGGAAAACTCAAATATCTGCGGCATTACCGAAAACTCAACGCCGTTATCGTTTTTCTTCACCGCACCTGTCAGCTCCGCGCTTAAAAGCAAGAAGCCACGGTGATGTTCATATGCGTTTCACTCATGGCGAACCTCGCCTTTAAATACTTCGAGGTGATCCGCGACCCCATTTAAATAGCCCTTTAATTTAAGCGCACTTGTTACACCACCGAGCTTCATATAAAAGCCGGTGCCAAAGCTTCTTCCCGGTTCTGCTATAGCAATGTTGTGTTTACTGCAAATGGGAATGATATGCACCGTTCCACTTCCCCGGGGAGCGGTAGAAGCCGCTTCGGCGTTTACAAGAATGTGTCCTCCCACTAATGAAGGGCTGCAGTCTGCGGTACTAACGGGATAAGTCCATTTCCTTTCGGCTTCATTGTAATATGGAAAAATAACATCTTTAAGAAGTGTTTCCGAACGTCCGCTTTTAGCATAAAATTTGCCGTCCGATGAACAAGCGTTTGGTCTTACCCCACCGTTGCACTTTTCGCTCCATAGCTCTATCCACCATTTGCTGTCTATCAAAGGATCCTCACCGCTGCCGATTACATTCGCAAAGCTTTTAACAGCGGCAAATGGGCTGCTCGGGTAGAGTGTGACAACAGTACATCCCGTTGATCGTATCGGAACAATCAAATATTCGTCCGAGTATTCCGCTTTAGGATACCAAAATCCGTCAAAGCACGCACCGCCCTCATCGTCGAGCTTGTACACGACCCTGCAATTTTTTTCCTGCTCCTCGGTCAGCACAAGATTTGCGCATTCCTCCGATGTGGGGTAATTATCCAAAAAATAAGCCATAAACGCCTCCTATTTGATGGCTCCAAGTGCTCTTAGCGCGCGTTCCTCAACCTCCGTCAACGGCTCGGCTTTGGTGCTGTTAAACGCCGTCAACATATCCGAGCCGGACATTTCGATATGAATTTGACCGTTCAGAATATCTCCTTTTTTTAGACCGAGCTTATCCATATCGATGTTGTAAGTATAATCTGTGCCGTTTGCGGAGGATTCTATCGAGCTTTGATTGTTGATGAGAACTCCCGTATCGGAGGTCATATTGAAATATTTCAGCGCTCCCAGCCCGCGCGAACCGGAATTTACTTTAATCCCCGAAGTATCGCAGCTTATTTTGTAATCCGAGATATAAACGGGAGCGCCGCCGACTGTCATATTGTTAAGGCTCAGCTTCATTACAGGAACGCGGCTTGCTGTCATATCCTCTAAATTCACCGACGCACACGGTCCCACAAGTATCTCCTTGTCCGGCGCGTGATTTGTCGCCAGATCGCCCGTAATATCAATTGTTTTGGTCGCGGGAATGTCATAGGCTATACCGTTTCCCGCCGCATCGTTCGGGAAAACTACCGATACATCGTAATTCGTATTGGAATTGAAAGCTTTATTTTTTACGCTATCCTGATCAGCGACGCTCTGAAAAAACTTAACTCCGCATAACGCGGTCTCCGCGACAGAAATACGCACGCCAGTTTTTTCATCGACATACGCGCTGCTGAATGCCTTGGACAATCCCTGACACACCTTTCCGATAAGTACGCCGCCCGAGAGCAATGTTGAAATGATCCCCATACCGCTTTCCCCCTTACATTGAAGTTATTCTGCAAATCTCGCGCATAACAGCATTTATTTCATTCAGCCCGTTTTCCGCATGGAATTTATCCGCCTTGTCCTTTATAAGCCGAGCGGTTTTAACATCTATATTGAACTGTATGATCCCGCTGAGAATATCGTTTTCGTTAAATCCAAGCGCGTCAAACGGTATTTTGTAGCTTGTTTCGGTAAGCTCGCCCTTTATGACCTGTATCGGGTCGCGAAGCGTTGATCTTACGCCGCTTTCCGATTTGAATTCTGCGGACGCTAAGTCACCCAGCGACGCTGTCGCAAAAGAGATTTTTAAATCCATGAGTGTTGCTGTTATGTGCGTATTGGGCATTTCAAGCGTTTTTCCGTTCAGCTCGAGATTCTTGAACGCAACGATCACCCTGTCGTTCTCAATATCCGCGCCGTCGCTTAAGTCAATTTTCTGCACATAGATCGGAAGATCGGGAGAAAGCGACTCCCATTCGCCAAGATCCAGATCAGCATTTCCCATAGGCGGGATAAAAGTCTGAAAGCCGTTCGTTTTTCCGTAACCGTTGGGGTATGTAACGCAGGCGTACATATCCACATCGGTGTTGAACGCGTGCAGCATCGTTTTGCCGTCCTTTGCGACCTCGGTAAAGCGAACGCCGTTTATTTCGGTTTTTGCCGCTTTCAGCATAATTTCCGAACCGTCCGCGCAGTTTACCGATTTAACGATTCCCGATTCCGAGATCATCTGACATACCTTTCCGAGAATACTGCCGCCAGTAAGCAGTGTACTGATGATACCCATAAAATCATTCCTTTCATTGTAAGCTGTTCTTTATTCTTTGGTTTATGCCATTTATAAAATTCGCTAACTCCTCCTGTACTTCTTCGAGCTTTTGCGGAATAATTGCCGCATTCGTTTCCTTTACATTGTTTTGCGCAGCGAAATCCCCCGCGTAAAAGTTGTTTGCGATAAGTACGCCCTCGCTGTCAAGTCTCAGATTATATACATCATCGTAATAATTTACAAGGTACAACGATTCTATGCTTTCCTTACCGTCCTCCGTAATAAGGATGGTTCCCGCCGTGAGATCCTTGGCTTTTACCATACCCTCTGTGGTCAACATTGGGTGGTCGCGAGACACCTGTATGCGGTTAATGTTTGCAGTTTTTATGTGGACAAGCTTTTCCTCTTTTCCGGTAACGATCTCACTTACCGTGCGGACGCTTCCATCCCTTGTCATTACCTTGTCTCCCACTTTGATCTGTTCGATAGGCAGAGATTTACCGTTTTCCATTCTTATAAGCACGTCTTTCGCAAAACAGCCCCAAAGGATGTTTATATACGGGATTTTCTTGTAGGACGGATCCTTGTGTTCCTCGCCATTGCTTTGAATAACAATGGGAACGGATACACCGAGCGTTGTGTTTATAAACATTTTGCAGTAGAAATTCATATTGTTAGCGCAATTGAGTTTTTTCTTGCTTAAAACGTCATGCCAATTATCGGGGAATTCCCAGCTCAAAACTGAGCCGGTAACGTTCCATTTTATATCGTCCTTATATTTCAAATCGAAGTTTGCGCAACCGTTGCGCACGTTTTCTATTTGAAGAATTAAACCTTTTTCTCCGTCCATAATAATGGGATTTTCGGGGTCGGGAGCATATATTCCGTTAAACTCCACACTCCCCGAAAACGGCATATATACGTCTATGCAGTCGTCGCCTACTTTAACATTTTTATATTCATAATCCGAACCGTTTCCGCTTCTATTATAATATACGACGGTGTATTTCGAACCTATATGCTTAATGGGCATGGGCGCGTTTACAATAAGATTTTTGACTATGGTTTGACTTTCCATGGTTTTCTGCGAATCAATCACGCTATCAAGCGTTTTGGCGATGTTATTTCCGTTTTCGTCCTTTTCGATAACAATAAAAGACGACCTTGCAATAAATCGTTTTGATGCTCCCTTCACAAGCGCGGAGGCTGGAGTTTTGCTTTCAGCGAACAGTGTATCCGAATTGTTTATTGAAACGGCGAAGCCGTCAACGCTTTTTCCCGTACTGTTATCGGTTATGTCGCCGATTATAGCAAGCGACGATTTAGCGGTTTCCATTTCCATTCCCGAAGCGGTGGAAAGTGTTGTGTCGGGAGAGTAATTCAACGTGCGTATTTTGCAGGAATCCTCCGTGCCAAAAATATATTCGCCGCTCTCGTTAGGGGCGCGCAGTGGTGCGACTTTGACCCTTTCACGCGTGTTCAGGATCGCCTTGTAAAGCTCGGGATATTTTCGTCTGATAATATCCTCTCCGCCAAGCCTTTCAAGCGTTTGCTCGAGATTTTTCTCATGTGGTGTTGTGCGTAGTGTTCTTTTGGTCATTTTATCAGTTCCTTAATTTTATGTCCAATTCCAGCGAAAATCTCTCGTCAATGTCTTTCGCCGTTCTTCCATAAGAATAGACCTTACCGCTTAATGAAAATGTGCCGAGGTGAATGCCCGAAAGCCCGTGTTCTCCCGAAGGAAACGGAATAAGTGTCGGAGCGCCACTGTCACCCGCCGCCGCGGAATATGTACAAACGGTTATATTTTTTAAATTCATAAAATTAAAAGACGGATACACAATCTGCCCGCTTTGTGCACCTCCATTATTCGGCGAATACATCTCCACTGCCGCGCCGCATATAAATTCGGGTGCAAGACCGTTTATACGCGGATTTGGCGCGATTGAAACGATATCCGAGCATTTGCCCGAATCATTAAGCTCTATAAAAGCCGCGTCCATAACGTCTGAATACTCAAAATCACGCACGCAGCCGATCTCTTCGCCGTTACAAAATACAGACATTTCTTTTTCGATAGCGGAAAGGTGTCCCGCGGTAACAACTCCGCGAACGCCTTTGTCGTTTTTAGCCGGATATCCTGCCATAAAAGAGCATTTTCCGTTCGTCAGCTTATCCGCAGGCTGTAAAGAAACATCCGTTTTCAGCCACTCGAAACGCTCTATGAAAAATTCATCTCTGCCTGACAGTATTCCTTCATCGCGGAAGTCGTTTGTAACGGCAAGAGTTATTCTGTTGTTTTTCTCGTCTATTCCCGCGCCGATAATACCGTGCGAAACGTTGTCGGGATCGCCGATTATTTCCGCGCACAATCCTGATAATTTCCGATAGCTGTACCGTCCCTTTTCAAAGTAAATTTGCGTATTCAAACATCTCGCGATCTCATCGCGGAACGGCTTTTCGCAAAATCCCTCGACATACTTAACGCAAATATCTCCGCGCTCGTCAATATAAACTCCGCCGTACCAATCCGAACCGCAAAAATTATATTTTTTAAATACTCTAAAAAAAACTTCGTAATCTTCGATTTGATACAGCAATTTATTCCTCCAATCACAAGCTAAAAAGCATTTTAAAAAAATGGTCTTTTTAAGTGATAATATACAATTATCCAACGTTGGACAAATTCACCTAAATTTATTATAGTATACTTTGGTATATTTTTCAATCCCCTTTTTGCGCGTTTTGCGCAAGTGGCAATAATCCTGCGTGAATGGTAATAAAATCTATTTTTTTGACAAAACGCGACACTGATATTTGTGCAATTTTACATTGCTTCGGTGCAGAAATATGTTTGCAACCGTTTACAAACGTGATTTAACAGTCAAAGACAAACGAGGTACATATCGTCCGTCTTTGACTGTAACGCTGCTTTTTGTCCCATTGTCATCCCCTGATCTTCGGACTCGTCCTGCTCATTGTTCAAGTTCTTTGTTTGTAGTTATCTTCCAAAGCTTAGATGTCTTCCCAGTAACCATTTGGATCGCGATACCACTTATTTCCTGAAACTACAGCCAATATTGATCCCGCAACCGCCGTAACATCATAAGACTGTTCTTCAGAAAACTGGCTCTTTACAGTTAGTGTCGTTTCGTATACCCATGTGGTAGTATTATGATTTCCGCAAACGTACCAATCAGTTGCCATTCCATCCTCGGTAAGACTTGGCAGCGCTTTGTTGTTCAAACCGTCATACCATGATTTTTTATTACATTTATAGACAAAGTTGCCGCTTGAATCTGTATTAACCGTAGCTGCAAAATTGCTTCCGGGCATACGAACGGTAAATGTTACTTGCTCATTAGCTGCTGCTTTGCACGATACAGTTTCAGCACGTCCGCTTACTTGTCAATTTACACCTAAAAACTTCTTATTTTTAAATTGATCGGGGATACCGAGTTTTGCTATTTCATTAAAAATAGATTCGGAATAATCGCTCATTTCTTCAGCACATTCTACGGACAAAAAATAGTTACCACATTTGAAGTCGTTCATATCTGTAGTTTCATAATCACTGGTATTTAAAGTCACATTTTTTACGACACTTGCTTCCCTTACGGAAATATTAGCTGTAATCCAGTTGGACCAGTTATTATTGTCGTCGCTTACCTCGAATCTGACACAATATTCGTCAAGCGTATCAAATTTCAAATTCATGCTTTGACTGGTCATACCGTCGTAATATTTGCTACTTGTAGTTACAAATTCGGTATTTGCGTCAGGAGCATATGCACAAAATCTTACTGAGCTTAACGAATCACCGTTCGAATCATATGAGTCGGACCAATTGAATGTAATGCTCTGTCCGGGGGGTGCTGAAAAGCTATTAACTGTTACTTTGCAGATAGGACGTCTGTTTCCACCTACCGCCTCAACAACGAAATTATGCGGCAGGGCATCGGATTCTGCGCCGTGTTCGTCAACAACATGATAGTTTAATTGGTACTGTGCCTCAACCGTAAATTGGATTGCGAATCCTACAATCTTATCGCCTATTGTAACATTTCCGAGTACGTAATCGTTAATTCCGGATAAATAACGTCCAGTGATCTCGTCGCCGTCGGGCTCATATGTATAGTCCGTTGTTCCACAGCCAATATATAATCGTATCGGTTGTAATTCTTTCGTTAAGCAAGGTGTCTTGGTTTGCAACCATATAGGACAACCCGGCAACAGGCTTGGCGTTTGCCGTAACGCTGATTGCACTCAACGTTTCTTCCTCTTTTTCGTCATTATTACTGACAACCGTATCGATCAAATCAAAGGAATCCAAATTGAATGCGGTACCGCAGCTGTCGAGCGATAATTGCGCATCTGTATTACTGTAATCTGACAGTAATAGATTTGAAACTTCATTTGTTTTTTCTGTTTCGGCAGCATAGATGCTTTTGGAAAGCAGCGCCATTGTAACGGCAAGAATTGCAGAAGTTATCTTTCTTTTTTTTCATTTTGCTATTCCTCTCTGATTCTGATTTTTAATTTAGCACGGCAATATTATTTGGCGGAGCAAAGGGGAAATAGTTTAATTACAGTTCAGACGCTGCCCGACGGATACACCGGCCGCGTTTTAAACGCGCAGCGCTACAAGTGCCTCGGGAATGGATGGATGGTCGATGTTATAGCTCATATTTTGCATTTTCTGCCGAATGGCTGAAATTGTGCAATATTCACAAAAAAGAAAATATTTTTTAACAATGCGTGGATTTTGCCGCCGATTCCACGACAAGTACAAATGCCAACTTTGAGATTTGGCTTTATAGAGCCGTCAGTTCAATAGATAAGCCGCCGATTTTCTCTTTTTCGGCGGCTTGTTTTTTGCATTTTGCTTGTCAATTTTTTGTATTTTGCGTGGCAGACAACACAGATAACTGGTAGGTGATATTTGATTGTTTCGGCTATAAGCAATTAGTTCGGCGCAGGGAATAATATTATTATGGATTAAAAGCTGATTTACAAATCGGACTTTGCTGTCGTCGGTCCGATCCGTGTTCCTGTATAATTTTAAAATATAATGATCGTCTGATACGATAATGGAATATACGAAATTATCGGGAACATTTTCAAATTTTCGCATTTCTTCTGCGCAGCAGCCAAAATTGCTCATAATTATCTGATTGACTGTTTAAAGCGCCGTATCGGTTTCTATGTTCATAAAATCCCCCTCACTTGGAAGAACTAGAGCCTGTCCACAATAAATATTGAGTTATCTTGTCGGCATTTTAAATTTGGCAAGCGCCCCGTTCAGATAATCATTAAAAGGCTTCATTATTCGAAACAGCTCCGTTGCCCGCGCAAGAAACACTTCCGCATCGTCAAGCTCCGAATCCTTGATCGGATATTCCAGATACCAACTTTTAAATTTTAAGTATTCCGCTTGCGGATGATCTTTTTCATATCCTGAGGGAACATTCTTCAGAGATGCGCCTTGTACTTTGAAATTCTTACGGAAATCCAACCCATTAATAATCTCTTCCCATTCATCGCCGTTTCGCGATATATGCTCCCGCACCATTGCCGTTGCGTCCTTAAACATATCGGCAAACAAGCCGCCACCAATAAAAGACTGATCATTGGGCTTTATCATAAGATAATACCCTACGGGAATCGGCATCTTGCCCATAGAAGAAATATGGGCGCGGAAAGCTGGATTATACGGTGATTTATCATGACTGAACCGAGTGTCGCGGTTCAGCTTGAATGTTAGTTCTTTCGGAATATTATTAATAACGCTGCTGTCAAATTCGCCTATTTTTAGAATAAGTGCTTGAACCAGAGACTCAAATTCCGAATTGGCTTCTTTGTATTCGGATTTATGGGCGTGATACCATTCGCGGTTATTGTTTTCGCTTAATTCTGTCAGATATTTTAAGATTGCTTTCGTATTCACCTCTAAAACCTCCTATGCATTTCGTACAATGGAAAAGCTTGTGCCGTCCAAAAAGTTCTCGATAAATTCTTTGAGACTGTCTGGAGATCTATATGTCTTACAGTAAGAAAATTCTTGAGAGATATCATCAATGTTCTCCATAGCTCGCTTTACCTTTACTGTTGTTTCGATTGGCACCTGCTTAGATACGGTGAAATCCAAATGGTCCGGGGATATTCTGTGATTTTGAATAGCGTAATTTACCCTGTTTGTACAACGGCAGGTGCCCTTTCCGTATTCGCCGCAGTATTCGCTCAAAAAATCCGCCATTCTTTTACGTATTCTTGAAAGTCTCTGACGATATGCTTCAGGTGTAATGCCCAAAATATCACCAGCAATACGGCTGTCCACCTTGAACATAGTTCCAAGAATAAAAATGCAGCGGCTCTCCGCGTCAAGACATTGCAGCATTACATTGGTGCAGGACATTTTCAATTCCTCCGCGAGAACCGCCTTTTCGATGTCTTGTGTCAAATCGGGAACGTCGTCGACTTTACCGTTCAGTATGTCGTCTCCGTAATACTCAAAGCTAAGCGGGAATTTTGCGAACATATGTTTTTTATAGTTTTTCAGATGGTTCATGGCTATGCTGAATACCCATGTTGAAAATGCGCTTTCGCTCTTAAATGACGATAGGTGTGTGATTATTTTCAACAGTATATCCTGCGATGCGTCCTCCGCGTCTTGAAAGGTTCCGAGCATACGCAGAGAAAGGTTGAACACCAGATCTTGTACACTAAGCAAAATCGTTTCAAGAGATTTTTTGTCCCCCGAAACTGCTTTATCGATCATTATCGATAGTTCTTCATTTGTTAAATTATCCATAATTTTCTACCTCCTATTTAATTAGACAACCCAGCTCACATTTTGTGACAGGATATTTTAAATTTTTTCGACGATATCATATATCGCACGGATTACTCTATCGGAAAGCCTCGCACCATATATTTCTGTGCAAATTCTTCTGTCTGTGTTTTTGCCAACACATAGCGACAAATTGGATTTGCGCTATCCTTATGACCGATTATGATTCTGTCCTACTATCTCCAGTCCTCGCGCTTGCAAACCATTTCATCACCTGATGGTCTGTGTTTCCCCATATCAGCGCCCCCTTCGTAACCACACATCCTTTCGGCGGTTATTTATTTCTGTTTCTGTATGCGCTTGGAGTTATTCCTTCGGTTTTTCTAAAAACGGCGCAAAAATACCCGGCACTCGAAAAGCCGCATATCTGTGATATTTCGGCAATACTCTTGTCGGTTTCTGCAAGCAAGCGCATAGCTTCTCTTATTCGGAGTTTAATTATATACTCAGAGGGAGACGTGTTCATTGTCTGTCTGAAAATTCTACCGAGATATTGCTGAGAAACACCGCTTACAGCAGCAAGCTCGCTTATGGAAAAATCGGTTTTCAAATTGACCTCAATGTAGTTAAGCGCAGACATAAGTATCTCGTTTTTGACGTTCCCGTTAGGTACGGACACATCAAGTGACAGACGGTGAAATTCCATTATAAACTGATATGTCAAACCAGAACAGAGATAGTTACCGAATACTCTGTCTGCTCTGAGTGTGATAAAAATTTTATCGAACAGCTTTTGCAAAGCCGACAGATCGTCAGCGTGGACTACCGTAGGCTCTTTAAAACCAAGCACCTCCATAAGCCCCTCAATACCGTTGCCGTCAAATACTATCCAACGAACCTCCCACTTCTTTTCGTAAGGAAAGTATTCGTGAGCTTTTCCGCGCGGCATATAGAAAATATCCCCGGAAGCTATGTCAATAGCCTCATCGCTATATTTAAGACATCCTCTGCCGCCTATGCAGTACAGTATCTGCTCGTGAGGCATTCCACATGCGCGTTTTACGCTTTCCTGACATTCTTTGCCGCCAATACCCGTTAGATAAACGGGCAGATTTTTCACCTGTTCGGTATATGGATAGATAAAGCTGTTCATTTTTATGGGCATTTCGTTCACCTCTTGTAATCATTATATTACAACTGTATCGGAAAGTCAAGTGTCAGTTGTGATTTTTGAAATGTCGATAACGCTGGCAATAGTAAAAAATGCAGGTCTATTCGAGCTGTGTTAAAAGTTGGGAGAAGATTTGGGACATCCGGCGCTCCTCGAAAACGGTATTCTCGGCATATTGTTTTCCTCTGCAAATAAGCCCTTTAGAAAAAACCTTATAGTCTTTCAATATATGTCTTGTCCGCCTTTTATACGTCCTCGCGAATTCACTTCGCAGCTTTTTCACGCGCCTCGCGTTCGATACCGTTCTTGATAATACTGCGTGCTAAACTAAGTATGCGGCGCTCTTGCTCGTTCCGTCCCGTGATCGTGAACTCTTCGGGCAGGAACTCCGTGCCGTCGGGGTGGACGTTGGTTATCATTCGTCGGCAAACCGTGCCGTCGTCCAGCGTGATCTCTCTCATTGGCATAAATACACCTCCTTGTTCAATTGTATGCCTTCGGTGGTTGTACAGTTGTCAACCGTTAATCTCGAAACAAAGCTCCGCCGTGTACTCGATTGGTTAAATCTCGTTTGTGTTGTCTGGCATTTCAATCACTTCTTATTCCGGAACAGGCTTTCCCATGCTGTCTTTCAATGGCTTTTGCCACATCACGGCTGTCGGCATAAAGCTATCCGTCCCTGTTGATGAGTGTTAATGGGTTAATGTTTTATACTCCTCAAATTTTAACCTGTATTTCCAAGCATTATCGCGGATCTGTTGACCTTGACTTCGAGGCTGGTGTACGGCCCGAGATATGTGTTTCCGCCTATTTTCTTTTGTGAGGTGGTATTGTGGACACTTTTAAGATGGGTGCGAAAATAAAGCTGCCTATCCTCGAAAATATGGCAAAATTATTAAATGTAAATCCTAGTTAACTGATCTTGAAATCAAACGATTTCAACTTACCCTGTGGATCCTCCAACATCTCCGCGGTCATAGGCAGCCAAAACATCTACAAAGTTCCCGTATTTGAGAGCGCTTCGGCTGGTTTTGGTGCATACGCCGGCATCAAGGTTATTGAATATATTCCTGTGATTATCACAAATCCCGCCGACGTGGATAAAGCTTCGTTCGGTTAATGATGATTATCTCGTGCAGTGCTTTGGCGGCGCGGAAGTGACGCGGCTGCGCGTTGTTGGTAAGGTTATTGGCAGCTATAAGAAATTTAAAGAACCCTCGCCAACGAATATGCAATCAAAAAGCAGGAGGAAAAGGAAGTCCGTATCCGCCTGCGCGAGGAGTCAAAGCTGTTTAAGTAGATAGAGGAGCGCAAGCAGCTCGAAAAGGAGCAGACGCATTATCAGAACGCACTCGCAAAGGTAAACACGCAGCTTGTGCAAAACCCTAATTCTCCCGAGCTTAACGAAAAGCAGTCAGAACTTGAACGGCACATCGCCAATGAGGAAAAGGCGATCAAGGAGGTCGACTATCGCGAGGCAAACAGGCGAACCGAGTATGCCTATGTTATTTCCAACGTCGGAGCATTGGCGAGAATGTGTATAAAATAGGTTGGTGCGCCGCCTTGATCCACAGGAGCGCGTTGACGAGCTTGGTGACACGTCGGTTCCGTTTGTGTTCGACGTCAAAAATCTCACACATACTGCAATTGTCGTGATACGCTCGAAATATCCCGCTGCTAACTGTCATATATTGAGAAAAACGGAATATTTACCGTCACGATCAAAAATCAAGGCAGGTTGAGAATATCAAATCACAAGCGTGTAAAACGCGATTATTTCGGGAAAAACGGAAAGATCACGTTTTTGGCGATATCAACATGGTCGGTATTTTTTTTAAAGTATCAAGGTGATAATATGGCAAATACAAAAAAACTCCCTGAAACGGTAGCCTGTTACTGCCGCGTATCAACGGAAAATCAGATCGAGAACTACTCGATTGACGAGCAGCGCGAACGTCTGGAAGCGTTTTGTAAGGCTAAAGGTTGGAGCAAGCCCGTGATGTTTATTGATCCTGGCTTCTCGGGAGGAACGCTGGAGCGCCCCGCGCTGCGGTCGCTTTTAGGAGACGTTGAGCGCGGCAGGTTCGGCACGGTGGTCGTGTATAAGCTTGACAGACTCTCGCGTTCGCAAAAGGATACGCTGTACCTTATCGAGGACGTGTTCAACAAGCATGGCGTGAGTTTTGTGTCGGTGTGCGAAAACTTCGACACGGGTACTCCGTTCGGAAAAGCCATGATCGGCATACTCTCGGTGTTCGCGCAGCTTGAAAAGGATCAGATAACCGAGCGCTTTACAATGGGTAGGATAGGGCGTGCCAAAAGCGGATTATTCCATGGCGGCGGGAACGCTCCTACAGGTTACGATTATGTTGACGGTCATCTCGTCGTTAACGAATTCGGCGCTATGCAGGTACAAGAGGTTTACGAACGTTTTAAGAACGGCGAGAGCGTTCACTCAATACAGCGCTCCATGCATGATAAATACGGCGGCTGGACGAATCACACGTTAGTTTACAACGTCCTCAAGAACAGCATATATATCGGCATGGTGAAGTTCAACGGAATGGAGTACGACGGCGAGCATACGCCGATAATCGACGAGGGGCTGTTCTATGAGGTACAGTCGCTGTTAAGCTCGCGGAACGCCGCAGAGGGGCAGAAGACACCGTTCCGCGCGGGGTTCCTGTTGTCGGGGCTTGTGTACTGCGGTAACTGCGGAACGCGCTATCACGGCAATCATGGCTATTACAAGTGCTATTCCCGAGCTAAGTCCAACAAGAAGTACATAACCGACCCCGACTGTAAGAACCCGAATTTGAAGATTGACGAGCTTGACAAATTCGTTATTGATGAGATATCCAAGGTGGTGCTTGTCCCGTCCATGATACTAGAGGACATTCCCGAAAACGTTACTGACGACCGCCGAGCTGTGATCGAAAAAAGGCTTGCCGAGATAAAGGCAAGTTCCGACAGGCTTATCGACTTGTATCAGGCGGCGGATATACCCCTTGAAAGCGTAACGGGCAGGCTTCGGGAACTGGAAACAGAGAAGGCGCTCCTTGAAAAACAGCTCGACGAGCTGCCAAAATTTCCCGTCAACAAGCGTTCAGCATGGCTTGAGAATATCGTGCGATACAAGGAATTCCTCGGTGTTTCCGACGTCACCGCGGGGAGAATGTACGTTTCCTCGGTAATTCGGAAGATAGTCATTAGAAAAAGCGGAGAAGTAAAAATTCAGTGGCGTATTTGAACGCTTTTATTTTGCGGAGTAGTTACAAACTTATAGTGTCTATACACATAGTAAGCGACTGTTTCCCGCAAGCCTTACACTTACAAAACGGCTTATCGAGATTATAAGCGACACGCGGCAGATACCCGAGATCCTCAAGAAGGGTAAACATCGGGAAGAATATCGCCATAGGCGGCAGCATGACCGCTACGACCCATGCCAGCACACGATATGCGCCGTCGATAAGCAGCCCGTTAAGCCACTCGGGAGCTTTCAGATAGGTAATTAGCTCGCTGAGTCTGTCGCCAAGCCAAAAGAGTGCGGTGCTAAGCAGCTCGCTCGGATAATTTGCGCCGACTATCGTTATCCAGAAGATCATCAGCAGCATAAGCAGCATTATCGGATAGCCGAAGGCGCGGCTCGTGAGTATCTTATCGGCGCGGGAAAACGCCATCCGGCAGCCTTCGCAGCATGCGCACTCGTCGCATACCTCCTCTGCGTTGAGCAGTATGCAGGAGACTATCCTGTCTTTAAGGCAGTCGGAGGTTATGCCGTTTTCTGCTAGCAGACTTTTCGCGCTCTCGACGGCCTCCGAGACCTCGGTGATATCATTCGGATTTTTTCCGAAAAAGCGCTCTATCTCCTCAGCGAGTAAGCTGTCGTTGTCAATAATTCTTAAAGCGAGCCAGCGCGCGGAGATAACGTTTCCGAGATGTTTTTTCATTATCGGCTCGACTATCGACACCGCCTGTTCTATCGGCTTTATGTAGCGCAGTTGCCGAGGTTCGGGTATGATCTTTCCGCCGCACAGTTCGTCAAGCTTGTCGGTAATTTTTTTCAGCGATGATTTTTTATGCGCTGACGTTCCCACAACAGGCACTCCCAGACATTTCTCAAGCTTTCCGAGGTCGATATGGATATTCTTTCGCTTTGCTTCGTCAAGCAGATTTACGCAGATAAGCGTTTTCGGACATATTTCCATTACCTGCAAGGCAAGGTTAAGACTGCGTTCAAGGCAAGTCGCGTCGCAGACTACGACAGCCGCGTCGGGTTTTCCAAAACAGATAAAGTTCCGCGCAACCTCCTCCTCGACGGAGTGCGCAAGCAGTGAATACGTCCCGGGAACGTCCACCAGTACATAGGAAAATTCCCGTCCTTTGCACGCTCCCTGCGCTATGGAGACGGTTTTTCCGGGCCAGTTGCCCGTATGCTGATGAAGTCCGGTCAATCCGTTGAAAACGGTGCTCTTGCCGACGTTGGGATTACCCGCGATAACTATCACCCTATCGTCGGGATTGCCTTTTTCGACGTGTATATCGGAGGACAGCACGCCGCTGCCCGTGGATTTAGCGGTCAAGCCCATTTATATCCCCCTCACTATAACACAGCGGCTGTCGCAGTCGCGGATAGCTATCACCGCGCCGCGTATAAGATAGGCGCTCGGGTCACCCATTGGACTTCTCCCGACGCATTCGACGACAGTTCCGTCGCATAATCCTATATCCAACATTCGCCTCCGCATAGAGCCGTGTATCGTAAGTCGCTCGACAACCGCGTTTTCTCCCACCGCAATATCGCATAAACGTTTTGTTTCGGTCAACTCGTTCAATTCAGTCATATTCTCACCCCAAATACAGAATTTCGCGTTACGGCATTATATGCGCAGGGAAGTGATTTGGTGACAGCAAATTTAGAGCGTTGACAAGATAGGAAGCGGATGGTATAATTTGGGAAATCTGATGTTGATGTCGTAAGTAAGATAAAAATCGTGTAACCCGATTATCACGCAACAAAGCCGCAGCATCCGTAGATATCGCGGCTATCTTTAATATATTATATTGCTCGAAGTGTTTGACGAAAATTACTAATGGCAATATAACTGCATATATTTCCGTTTGGTAATTGTCATTGCAGTCTGCCCGATATTTCAAACGCGGGACCCTTCTGCCATAGGAACGGCGTGAGGAGTATCTCAAAGCCCTCGCCGGGAGCGCACATATAGTCCGCGGGCTGACCCTTTGGCAGACCGTAGCCGCAGAGGAGATTTGTTATCACTCCCGCGTGGGTGACACAAGCGGCGCGGGTAACGTCCCTGCGCATCATATCGCTGAAAATGATGTCCAGACCTTCAATGCATCGCACCATAAAGTCGCCGTATTTCTCGCCGTTCGGCGGAGCGGCGTCGGAACCTCCGCGCAGCCAGTCGGTGTATTCTCGGAGGTCTTGAAGCTGCCGCTGTGTTTTGCCCTCAAACTCGCCGAAATTCATTTCGCATATTTCGTCGACAATCATCAACTTCTGCTCGGGATAGATTATCTCGGCGGTTTCCAGACACCGTGCCAACGGTGAGGAGTATACTTTGCCAACTTCGGGGTATATCTCATCGGCGCAGAGAGACTCGATCTGCTTTTTTCCCTCGGGACAAAGCGCGAGGTCGGTCTGTCCGATATATTTTCCGTCAAGATTTCCTTGGGTGATCCCGTGACGGATAAGGTACAAGTAGTAGTTTTTCATATGGTTTCCTCCAATATACGGTATTTGCGGTTTCGCGTTATAAATAATGTCCTAGACAGCCGTCGAAAATTTGGTTATTATGCCGCTTTACAAATCGGAATAACTGTTATATAATATACTATATGGTTATTTGATTTGTCGGAGATCTTTAAGTCTGACAGGTAGTGGGAGAGTAAAAAGTACTATGAACAAGGATTTTCCTAGAGTGATGAAATTGCTGCGTAAAGAGAGAGGTCTGCGGCAGAAAGAAGCGGCGGATCAGCTGGGCGTCGCACAGGCGCTTTTGTCGCACTATGAGAATGGAAAACGCGAATGCGGATTGGATTTTCTGGTGACCGCCGCTGATTTTTACGGCGTGTCGGTAGATTACATACTCGGCAGGACAAGTTCGCGCAACGGCACGGTAGTGTCAGAGGAGGAGCTGCCCGCGAGCACCGTTTCGGAGAGCTACGGCGGCGACCCGAACGGTCTGGGTATTATGCTGCGCAAAAAGCTGATAACGAATGCACTTGAGGTGATTTTTTCGCTGCTGATGAAAACGAAGAACATCAAGCTTGCAAAGTCGGTGTCTTCGTATCTGCTTACGGCAGTCTACCGCGCTTACCGTCACGTGTATTCCGCGGGCGGGAAGAACGATGAAAACTCCTTTGCGGTGCCGTTTGACGACGTTTCGGGAGTGTGCGCGGCTCAGATGTCCATCGATGATATCAAGGCAAAGAACGCCGCCCATGACGGAACAGCCGATGAGCGCATAACAAATGCGCGTATCGAGCAGGATTACCCCAAGCAGGGCACGGCGCTGTTCTCGATAGTGACGAACGTCGAGCGCGATCTTCAGAAATTTGAGAAATAAGTTACAGGCGGCAGATAAATGTCGCCTTGATTTTTACTCATCGGCGATATTATACTCAGTGATAACGTTTTCACGATTGCGCCAGTCCTCCTTGACCTTGACGAAGAGCTGCAAATTCACCTTGCAGCCGAGCAGCTCCTCAATGTCCTTACGCGCCATGGTGCCAATCTCCTTAAGGCGTTCGCCGCCCTTGCCGATTATCATGCCCTTGTGAGAGTTCTTTTCACAGATGATGACCGCGCCGATGTCGATGATTTCGGCGCCGTTTTTTGTGCGCGTTTTGAAGCTCTCAATATCCACCGCCGTGCCGTGAGGTATCTCCTGCTGCATAGTCCACAGTATCTTTTCGCGGACTATCTCGGCGCAGAGAAAGCGCTCCGTTCTGTCGGTCGCAATATCGTCGGGGAAGAAGTGTTCGCCCTCGACGGCGTACTTTTCCAGCGCGGGAAGGATTTGGTCGGTATTGATACGGCGCTTTACGCTTATCGGAATGACCTCCGTAAAGTTGTAAAGCTCGTTATACTGCGCGATTATAGGCAGCAGGTCTTCCTTGTTTTTCAGGAGGTCTATTTTGTTCAGCAGCAACACGACATCCGTGCCGTTCTGCGCGAACGAGCGGATAAGCTCCTGTTCCACGCCGGACATCTTTTTGGTCACGTCTGCCATTAAGATAGCTACGTCAACGTCCTCAACAGACGAGCGCACCGATTTGACCATATGCTCAGCGAGCTTGGTCTTTGCTTTCAGCATACCTGGCGTGTCGATAAACACGAACTGCGTCTCGCCTTTTGTCAATACGCCGTTGATACGGTTGCGCGTGGTCTGCGGCTTTTCGCTGACTATGGATATCTTCTCGCCGACCAACAGATTAGTCAGCGAGGACTTGCCCGCGTTGGGCCTGCCTGTTATAGCTATAAATGCGTTTTTACTCATTATCGTTATCCTCTTTGCGTTTACGTTCCTTACGTCTTAGCTTTTTCAGCCGTTTGGCTTCCTCGGCGGCTATCTCATCCGCGTGATCCAACAGATATTTTTCGTACATATCGGGACGCTTTTCCCGCGTGACCTCAATTGCCGCCTGCTTCTGCCACTCGGCAACCTTTTTGTGGTCTCCCGACAGCAATATCTCGGGTACGGCTCGTCCTCGCCATACCTCGGGGCGCGAGTACTGCGGATACTCCAGCAATCCGTTATAATGGCTCTCAATAGAATACGCGTCCTCGTTCGGGAGAACGCCCTCCTGCAGCCTCGCGACCGCGTCGCAGACTATCAGTGCAGGCAGCTCGCCGCCCGTCAATACATAATCTCCGACCGACAGCTCTTCTGCGTTCAGCTCCTCTAGAACTCGCCCGTCAACGCCCTCATAGTGACCGCACAGGAGTATCAAGCCCTCCTCGGCAGCAAGCTCGCGGACTTTCCCCTGCGTGAGCGTTTCGCCTTGCGGCGACATATATATTATCCGCGGACGCGACTTGTGCTGCGAGATCACCGCCATTACGCAGTCATATATCGGCTGCGCCTGCATTATCATTCCGGTGCCGCCGCCGTAGGGCTTGTCGTCGACATTGCGGTGTTTGTTCTCGGTGTACAGACGGATATCATGAGTGTATATCTCGATACAGCCGTTCCTTATGCCGCGCCCAAGAACGCTCGTCCGTAATACGCCGTCGCACATCTCGGGGAACAGCGTGGCTATGTCTATCCTCATTGCCCGTCCTCGTTGTCGAACAGCCCCGGTAGCGGCTTTATCAGCATTTCTCCGCCCTCGATGTCTATCTTTTTTACTACCTCGTCAATGCATGGGAACATCAGTTCAGCACCGTTCTCCTTCTTAATGGAGTACACGTCAGCCGCGCCGTTCTGATACACCTCGGATATCCTTCCGTAAACTTCGCCCGTGTCCGCATCCCTTACTGTCAATCCGATTATGTCCTGAATGAAGTATAGGTCGTCGTCAAGTTCCGCGTCGTCGCGGTTAATATACAGCAGCTTACCGATAAGGGTCTGCGCCTGTTCGACCGTATCAACGCCCTCAATATGCATTATTACCACATTTTTGTGAGGGTAAGCGCGGACGACGTGAACGGGCTTGGAACCTTTATCAAGATACAGATCGTCAAATTCGCACAGCACGTCGGGCGCGTCGCAGTAGTATTGACAGCGCACCTCGCCGCGTATTCCGTGGGTGGCGGTTATTTTTGCTATTTCCAAAAATTGTTTCATCTTCTCTTATCCTTATATTGATTTGTATTGTTACCGCGCGGCGGTTCGCGTCTAGGAGCACTGTTCGGAGCGTTATGCGGCGCTCCGTTCTCGGAGCTTCTCGGAGGCGGAGTGCTCGGAGCACCTTGCGGAGCGGCTTTGCGCCTGTTCAGTATCAGCCTTATAGCCTGTACGCATGACTGGAAGTTTATAGCGGCGATTATCAGAAAAATGACCGCATTGATAACGTTCTGCATGGTTCCGTACTCGAGGAACATAATCGAGCAAGCCATTCCCGCAAGCAGAATAAGGTTGACGACTATCTTCGCCCAGTACACCTTCATATACAGATACTTTTTAGTGTCGACAATGCGGTAGATAAATACAACTATGTAGCTTGCAAGCGTCGCTATAGCCGCTCCCGAAATGCCTATTGTTTTGATAAGTACTATGTTCAGCGCGATGTTCACCACCGCGCCCATTGCCGATGAGGTCATCGAGTGGGTGGTTTTCTGCGCCGCCTCGTAGATACTCGATAAAAAGTTGTCCATTGCCTGAAATATCGTCGCGCCAAGCAGCAGCGGGACGTAAAAATAGCCCGATTCAAAGCCCTCGGTATTGTAGAACTGCATGATTATCGGGCGCAGTATAAGCATTATACCGCCGCAGCCGAGAAACATTACCGTCTGTATCATGCTGAACGTCGTCGAGTAGAAATTCGAGACCGTTCGCGAGTTTCGTTCGGTTATCGCCGACATTCTCCACGCCTGCGACAGTATACCGACCACGATAGTAACCAGATTAGGGAATTTATACGCGAACGAATACAAGCTGTTTTCCCTGTCGCCGAGCATGCCTGTAATCATGAACTGATCCGAGGCGTTGACTATCCACCACATTATCATCGTCGGCATAAGCGGGATACTATATCGCAGCATGGCGTTGCGCAGAGATTTGTCGTTTCCAAACGGACGGTACTGCAAGAACACCTTCGTTGTTATGTTCAAAAAAACAATAGATGTAAAGTCTCCCAAAACGACTGCGAAAACATACCCCATGACCCCCCACTTGAACGCGCCGAGAAACATAAGGTTGTATATTATCGTCGAGACCGTCGTGACGATTCCGTCCACAGCGTACAGCTTGACGCTGTACCGCGAGCGCACGTAAATGCCGCTGACTTCCTTGATGCTGCCCATAAACACGTATATCAGCAGCAGCCACTCGTACCCCTTGAGCATTGGAATAAGCCCGATAAGCGGCACAAACGGGATAAAAACTATACTTCCGACTATACAGACGTTTATACCAATTGAAAATACCATTCTGCCGTTGTTGGACTTTTCCAGTGCAAAGCGGAGCACGCCGTCCGCGATGGACAGCGTAACTACGGATATAAGCAGCGAAGCCGCCGTGATGATGTTGTTCATTACGCCGAACTGCTCGTCGCCAAGCGTTTCGAGGTAGAACTTGAGCATTACATACACAAGCAGCTTTGAGCTGAATTGTCCTATTCCCAAGACCAGTGTATTGCTTGCCAGCTTTTGGTATTTGTTCATACAGTCTTTCCTAAAAGTTATTATCCGCGGAGATTTCTGAAAAATTCGGTGAGTATCTCTCCGCAGCGTCGCTCGAGAACGCGGCTCCTCACTCTCGGTATATGCGTGAACTTCTCGTCAAACAGTGTCACGACCGATGCGCAGGCGCCGTTTTTTTCGTCGAACGCACCGTACACAAGACGCTTGAGCTGAGCGTTCATGACCGCTCCCGCGCACATTGGACAGGGCTCAAGCGTGACGTAAAGCGTACAGTCGGACAATCTTCGCCTACCGAGCTTTTTCGCCGCCGCCTCTATCGCGATCATCTCTGCATGAGCGGTAGGGGAGAGAAGCGTTTCGCGAAGGTTATGCCCTTCGCCGACTATATTCCCGTTTTCGTCGACGACAACCGCGCCGACGGGTATCTCGCCCTGTTCAGCCGCTTTTCGGGCAAGAGACAGGGCTTTTTCCATATATTCCTCGTCAAGCGTCATAGGCGTTTGATTAACGGGATACCGAGCGTGATAGCAGCACACACTAGGTTATAAAACAGAATATTGAAAACGTTGAACATACCCATTGGCAGATTGGCTTTTCGTTCAACAATTTCAGAGAACAGCATAAAGATGATAGCAAGCAGTATTCCGATAGCCACGCCCGCCACCTGAACGATACATCCAAGTGTACTTCTTGCGCGGATATTGCGCGCCGTCGTAATAGTATCCGCAAATGCGATAAATGTGCCGTCGCACGAAACAGCCGCGCTGCCGCTCGAAACAAACTTGGTGTTTTCATTGAAGGTTTCGTGAGCCTCAAACGGCAGTATCTTCACATTATCTGCGTCGATCTCAAATAGCTCTGTTATTGCGGAGCTTGTTATCATGCCGTCAACGGTCTTAACGACCAGCGAAACATCGTTGTAAGCCAGGTCTTGGACGCTGCTCTTGATCGCGGGATCGGCGGTAAGCTGTACGAAGAACAGCAGGCAGACCTCGCCACCTACCGCGAGGTAGATTACCTCGTCGTTGTTTACGTTAGCGGCAGCTTCCTTCTTGTTATTCGGAACGGTTATCTCATGGGATTTCATATGCTGACGGTTGCCGAGAAGTACGCGCCGTCTGTCTATCCAGCCCATAACGCCGAGATTGTTTTCATAAATGCATCCGGAAACGGGTTTTAACAGCTCCTGCTTGTAATTGAGCATATTGAAGAACGCGTCCGCGAGCACACTATCCGAGGCAACGGCAAGACTTGCCGCGTAAATAATAGCCTCGTCGATGTTGATCTTGCCTTCACAGCGGTTTTTGGGTTTGTCGTAGCCGCATATATTGTTGATCTTGACCGAGGACGGTGGGAAGATAGTCTTAGCCTCTACCAGCACCGCGTTGGTTTCGCTAAGATCCTCAACGGCGTTGTAGCCGAGAATAACCGAGCCTCTGGAACGGCTGTTTCCCGCGGCTAGGAGCATAGGCAGCGTAACGATCATAGAGCCGGAGAACGACGCGCCAAGCGCGAATATCGCCGAGCATACCGTCACAGCCCACGAAACGTTGTTGAGAACGATCTTGTTGCCAAGGGTGAAATATGCGACCACGCCGCCGATAACAGCGGCAGGAACGGTCACGAGAGCGATCTTGCGCGAAACTCTGTCCGAGACGTCCTCGCAGTAGGTCGACAGAATGAAGTCGCACAAAATTTCGGTCTTTCTCATAGAGGCGATAAAGGGTATGCCCGTAACGGCGCCCTTTGCGAGCTGCTCCGCGCCGTCTCCCTCGCATATCGCGACAAAGAATTTAGCCTTGTCCTCGGCGGAGGTAAACGCAAAATTTTTCTGCGCAGTTTTTACCGTGAACAGCTTAGACAGGGTGTTGAATATCAGAGCCAGCAGCGATACCGAAAGGTATACCTGCGAAAATCCGCGCTGAGTGAATTCGCCCGCCATAAGATACGGCACCATAGCCGCCAGCGTCGAAACATGAGCGAGCGCGCATAAGGTATCGCCGTCGGGGCGCAGCTTGACAAGTCTTGACAGACCGTTTGATATAACGGACGAGCACGCCGCGAACGAAAGTATTCCGATAGTGAGATGGGTATACAGATAGTTCTCGGACGACAGGCGGTAGAGTATGATATCGGAGAGCCCGCCGAGTTTGAGATTGAATTTGTTTGCAATGGCGATAAACAGCGTCGCAGCGAACAGCAGCGTCAAAATGAAAAATCTGCTCGCCAGACCCTTTGCGGCGCGTGATAGACGGTCGCGGATAACGTTCTCGTCGTCGAGGTCAACGGGTTCTTCAATGTCGTCCTCGTCTTCCTCGTCGTCATCATAAGCTCGTGAGCGCTCCAGCTCCTCGGTATCGCCGCCCATATCCTCGAGGATAAAGCTCGCTATTTTGCGCTTTTTCTTCTGCGCCAACTCGTTAGCCTGCTTTATCTTGTCGGCGGGATTTTCCTCATGTTCGGGCTCGGGCTCCTCCTCGGGAGCGGAGGCGATTATGCTTATTTTGCCCGACTGAGTATCTTCGGTGTTTTCGGTCTCCTCGGGTTTTTCCTCGGTCTCCTTTTCCTCTTTTATCTTCTTATTGAGAGCGTCCACTATCGACTCTCCGACATGCAGACCTCCCGGGAACGCTGCGTGCTGTACGCCCGTCGCGCTGAACAGAACGTCGTCGGCTTTGTTTTCGGGTTCTCTTTTACGCGCTGTGGCGGGGCGGTATTCCTTGATATTCTCGTCGCCGCGGCTTGCGATACGCTTTAAGTCGTTACCGCCGACCGCGAGGGTATCGGTGTTCTCGTCAACGTCGCCCTTGAGTTGTTCGGCAGCCTTCGCGCGCGATTCCATAGGGTTAAGGGAGGAGAGCATATCGTCGGGAGAATCGTATTTGCTGTCAACCTCAAGAAGCGCTTGGTTGATCTCTTCGATCTTACGCTGCTTGCGGAGCTGCATGGTATCGGTAGTTACAAGGCTTCCGGGCTCCTGGTACACGATATCATCGTCGTTGCTGTCGTTCTCGCCGTTGTTTTCGTCTTCGGCGGCGCTTTGGGGAGTGTAGGTTCTTACGCCCTCCTCGTCCATTTCATCGTCGTTCTCGCGCAGGCGCTCCCATATCTTGATATCGGCAGCCTCACTTATTTCTTTGGCGATGCGCTCGCTGACCTCCTCCTCGGTACGCTGTCTCGCAGGGAGAATAACGTCTTCTTTGGGGGGCGTTTTGACTTTTTTTCTGTCCATAGCGTCCGCAATATCGTCTGCGACGCGCTCTTCAAACTCCTCCTCGGTGCGCTGCCTTGCGGCGAGGGAGGACGAACGATCCTTTTTATTTTTCGCAGAAATGGAATTTATGACCGCTGTTACGCTGATATCGGGTTTTTCGCTCTTTTCTGAGCGCTTTTTCTGAGATCCTGTGCGTATAGCGCGATCAATCTCGTTTCCACCGATTATATCGGTAACACTGCCGTCAAAAGAGCTTTTTGGGTGGTCGTCATCGGAGGTGCGCAGTGTGTCGACCTCCTTTAAAATATCGTCTATACTGTATTTATCGTCACTCATTTCGTATCTCTCCTTATTGTTTTCTCTGTCTTACAACTTCGTACATAAGAATTCCCGCCGAGACCGAAGCGTTCAGTGAATTTACTTTTCCGTTCATTGGCAGTGACAGCACTCCGTCGCAGTTCTCGCGGACGAGCCGTCCCAGCCCGAAGCCCTCCGAACCGACAACTATCGCCGTGCCGCCTTTGAAGTCGGTCTTGTCGAACGGAGAACCGTCCGCCTCCATTCCCCAGACCCAGATATTTTGCTTTTTAAGCGTTTTTATCGCGTCCACAAGGTTGGAGACTCTAGCTACTTTTATCCATGCAGCCGCGCCCGCGCTGGTCTTGAAGACCGTAGCATTCAGCGATGCGGAGCGTCTTTTAGGGATAATGACCCCGTCCGCGCCTGCGGCTTCGGCGGTGCGTATTATTGCGCCGAGATTGTGTGGATCGGCTATTTCGTCCGCTATTATTATGAACGGCTGTGTTCCCTTTTCACGCGATACCTTTAGGATATCCTCAAGCTCCGCGTAGGTGCACGCGCAAAGCTCCGCGGCAACGCCGCCGTGCTTCTGTGTTCCCGTTATAGCAGCGAGCTTCTCCTCGCTCACGTCCTTGACTACTATCCCGCGCTTTTTCGCTGCGCAAATGATGTTTCCTACGGACGCGCCGCGCTGAATGAAAATCGTATCGATCTCTTTCTCGGAGTTCAATGCTTCGGAAACCGCGTTTTTGCCGTAAATTATCTGCTGTTTGATTTCATTGTCCATAAAACGTCAGTATATTAACCTCACAAACTACTTGTATTAAATCATACATTATCTATTATAACACAAATACGGAATTATTTCAACTGTAAAAATGTGTTCAATTGTGAAAATTTAGAAAAAAATCTTTGGGTTCACCGTTGCAATTTATACAAAAATATGGTATAATGTAAAATGGATAGTAATTGTTATTAGATTAGTTGGTGTGATTTGGTTGTAATATCAGCGCTTTAATTATTTACAGTGTAATGGCCGGCGCATTAAGGCACGTACAGACTATTATCAACGTAATAAAATCGCAGGGGCAAAAGTCGGCGAAGCGGAGGTAATGAGGCTTGGCTAAGCGAATGGCGTGAGCGATCCGGGCTTTTGCCCTTAAAATCAGGAGGTAATATGTTCAGTAAAGTAGAAAGTGTGGGATTGTTCGGGCTGAACGCCTTTCCGGTAACGGTCGAGGCGAGCATTTCGGCGGGACAGCCGTCCTTTGATATAGTCGGAATGCCCGATATCGCCGTGCAGGAGAGCAAGGCGCGTATCCGTGCGGTACTCGGACAGCTCGAGCTTAAGCTGCTCGGCGGCAAGGTCACGGTGAACCTCGCGCCCGCAAGCGTGAAGAAGATCGGCTCGATGTTCGACCTGCCGATAATTATCGCGCTTATGCGGCTTGGCGGGATAATCTCAAGCGAGTTGACCGATACGGCTTTTATCGGGGAGCTGTCTCTTGACGGTGCGCTTGCTCCGGTAAACGGCGCATTAAGCATGGTGCTCACTGCCTCTCAGAACGGAACAAAGCGCATATTTCTGCCGATAGACAACGCGAAGGAGGCGTCCGTTGCGGAGGGGGTTGAGGTCTACGGTGCGGAGCATATTACGCAGATAATAGAGTTTTTGCAGCACGGCACGGGACTTTTTCCCGAACCGCGCTACATACCGCCCGAGCGGAAATATCGGTATTTTGAGGATTTTGCCGACGTTATGGGTCAATACGCCGCGAAAAAGGCTATTGAGACCGCCGCCGCTGGCTCGCACAATATACTTATGCTGGGACCTCCCGGGTCGGGAAAGTCGATGCTCGCAAAGCGTATACCGTCGATACTGCCGCGGATAACGTTCGAGGAGAGCATTGAAACTACGCAGATACACTCGGTCGCGGGTATAATAAACCCCTGCGAGCCGCTTGTTACTTCGCGTCCGTTCCGCGCCGTAAGCCATACGGCAAGTTCCGTGGGACTTGTCGGCGGCGGAAGTATACCGAAACCCGGTGAGATATCGCTCGCGCATAACGGCGTGCTGTTTCTGGACGAGCTGCCCGAATTCGACAGGCGCGTTCTCGAAACACTTCGTCAGCCGCTTGAGAACGGCGACATTACGATATCCCGTGCAAGCGGCAGCGTGAATTATCCTTGTGACGTAATGCTTGTAGCGGCGATGAACCCGTGTCCGTGCGGTAATTTCGGCAATCCGCTGAAGAAATGCACTTGCTCTGAGAAAATGGTCTCGGCATATCTAAACAAGATATCTCAGCCCGTTCTTGATAGAATAGATATTCAGATTGAGATTAAACCCGTGAAATATGACGAGCTTGCGGAGCGCAAGCCCGCGGAGTCCTCAGCGGCAATATCGGAGCGCGTTCAGCGGGCACGCGACATTCAGGCGGAGCGCTACAAGGGCACGGGGATAAAGTCCAACAGCCGCATAACCTCGGATATTATCGCGGATGTCTGCAAGCTCACTCCCGACGCGCAGGAAATGCTGAAGGCGGCGTTCGAAAAGCTTGGACTGTCGGCGAGGGCATACGACAGAATATTGAAAGTCTCTCGAACCTGCGCCGATCTCGACGGCAGCGCGGATATACAGAAGTCACACATTTCGCAGGCGATAGCGTTCAGAAGTCTTGACCGCAAATACTGGAACAGGTGAGGATAATTATATGAAGAAAAAAACCCCGCTCCCTGCGAAAATAACGACCAGTATCGCAACGATCGGGATCATATCGAGCGTGTTGGGCATAATCAAGGAAAATGGCGCGATCTCGATTGCGGGATTAACGCTGACTTTGATCGGTTTTTTTGCGAGCTTTGTCGTATCGATGATAATGGATATAAAAAAGACATATCCCTCGCGCAGTGATCCGTTTCAAAGAAGAATGAGCGTACTGCGTTATCTCAGGCTGATCGCGGGTTGTACGTCGTTTTTGAGCGTTGGGCTTATGATGTATGCGCTTTATACGGCAGACCATATGACAAAGCTTTTATCTTTCTCTCTGTCGCTCATAGTTTTTGGTATCGTTGTGGTTATCGTGATTTCGGTGGTTATGGCGGTGATGGCTAAGGTCTCGACGCCGCGGGCGGACTCTGGCACCGTTGCGCCGCCTTAGGACATTGCCGTTGCGAAGATACCGCTCAGTTCCGACCTCGTTATCTCGCGCATACTTGCCAATCCATATGTGTTGCTTGACGAGCGGATACGTCGGCTTCACGAGGTGCAGAACCTGCTGTAATACCCCGAAATACAGCAGATATTTTTTGAGCCGACAAAGCTATATGAGCTGTTTACAAATGAAAGGGTGGGGGAGCTGCTGAATGTCGTCCGCGACCGGATCACGGGAAAAGACCTTGAGGAGATATTCGCTGCTGCCGAACAGCGCTGTAGCGTAAATATGCCGACAGCGACGGTACAGACGGACAAGACCGCGCAGAAGAGTTCGTCGGGCGGAGCGGCGTTTTATGTATTGTTTTTTGCGATCTGGGCGGTGGTTATCGGTACGATAGTTTTTGCCGCGGTTATGCTGCGCGGCGCTTAAACCAAGTAAATAAGCAGATTGGAGATGATCTTTATGTATAGAAGAAGCTGCGGAGTGCTTATGCACATTACCTCGCTGCCGTCGCCTTACGGTATCGGCACGCTCGGCAAGACCGCGGAGAGATTTGTCGACTGGCTGAAGTCTGCGGGGCAGAGTTGGTGGCAGGTGCTGCCCGTCGGTCCTACGGGCTACGGAGATTCGCCGTATCAGCCGTTCTCGTCGTTCGCTGGAAATCCGCTGATGATCGACCTGGACGAGCTGTGCGAGCACGGACTGCTGAATAAGTCCGATTGCGAGAACGCCGATTACGGCGCCGATCCCGAGTTTGTCGACTACGAAAAGATTTCCGCAACGCGAAGGGAGCTGCTGCATAAAGCGTTCGCGAAGTTCGTTGACGACGTGGGCTACACCTCGTTTATCCGCGAGGAGGCAGAGTGGCTGGACGACTACGCGCTGTTCACGGCGTTAAAGGACAAGTTCGGCGGAAAGCCGTGGACGGCTTGGGACGAGGATATCAAGTCTCGAATTCCCTCCGTAATGGAGAGGTACAAGGAGGAGCTGAAAGAGGAGATACGCTTTGTAAAGTGGTGTCAGTACATCTTTTTCAGGCAGTGGAACCGTCTGCACAGCTACTGCAACAGCAAGGGAATCGGCATTATCGGCGATATCCCGATATACGTTTCTCCGGACTGCTCCGACGTGTGGGCTAACCCCGAGCTGTTTGAGCTTGATGAAAAGCTCTGTCCGAAGCGTGTCGCAGGAGTGCCGCCCGATTATTTTTCGGCGACGGGTCAGCTTTGGGGCAATCCGCTGTATAATTGGGCGGAGATGAAGCGCACGGGCTACGACTGGTGGATAAAACGTGTGAAAAAGTCCGCACAGCTTTTTGATCTGCTCCGTATCGACCATTTCCGCGCGTTTGATACCTACTATGCTATTCCGTACGGTCACAAGACCGCCGAGCACGGCACATGGGAGAACGGTCCGGGAATGGATCTGTTTAACGCGATAAAGGCTCAGCTCGGCAGAGTGAACATCATCGCCGAGGATTTGGGTGATATTTTTGACAGCGTGAAGATGCTGCTTGCTGATTCGGGTTTCCCGGGAATGCGCGTGGTGCAGTTCGGATTCAACCCCGAAAACGCCGACAACGACCATTTGCTGCATAATTATCCAAAAAACAGCGTATGCTACACGGGAACTCACGATAACGCGACTATTACGCAGTGGATAAAGGAAACGGACGCGAAGTCGGCAAGAATGGCGAAAATTTATATGCATAAGGGCAGATTTGAGCGCTTTTCCAACTGCGCGATACGAAACGCTTACGCGAGCCAATCTTTCCTCGCCGTTATCCCAATGCAGGATATTCTCGGGCTTGGCAAAAAGGCGCGGATGAACCTTCCGTCAACCCTCAGCAAGGACAATTGGAGCTGGCGTATGCAGCCGAATATGCTCAAGGCTAAGCACGCCGAGCGGCTTCACGAGCTTGCGAAAACATATATGCGCATCAAAAAATAATGGAAGAAAATACGATCATAAACAGCCTTCACAGGGAATTCGCGAGGACTATAACACGGAAATTTTCTAAGGCTATTGAGGAATTTCAGCTGCTGAAAAGCGGTGATAAAATTTGCGTGTGCATTTCGGGCGGCAAGGATTCAATGTTGTTGGCGGCGCTGTTCCGCGATTATGAGCGGCATGGGAGCGTTCCCGTAACGGTGCGGTATCTGGTGATGGATCCGGGGTATTCCGAGGATAATTTCGCGCGGATAACGGAGAACGCTGAGCGACTGGGACTTCCTATTGAGACATTCGTGACCAATATTTTCAAACACACCGAGATCGCCGAGAACCAGTGCTTTCTCTGTTCGAAAATGCGGCGCGGACATCTCTACAACAAAGCTTGCGGGCTTGGCTGCAACAAGATAGCACTAGGACATCACTTCGACGACGTTATTGAAAGCACGCTTATGGGAATGCTCTATGGCGGTCAGACGCAAACTATGCTCCCGAAGCTCCGCGCACGTAACTATGCAGGAATGGAGCTGATACGTCCTATGTTTTACGTCCGCGAGCGCGATATTATAGCGTGGCGCGACTTTAACGGGCTTCGGTTTTTGCAATGCGCGTGTCGGATAACGTCGCGTGAGGACGGCTCTAAGCGAAAGCTCGTGAAGCGGTTGATAGCCGAGCTTGCCGAGGATAACCCTCAGGTTGAGCAGAACATTTTCCGCAGTGTGTGTACGGTGCGGCTTGACAGGCTGATATCGTACAAGGACAAGAACGGGGTGCATACCTTTCTGGATAATTATGATGACGAACTGTTTTGATTATAAGGCAGCCGACAGGCAGTATTTCGGCGGAAGATTAGGCGCAGACTGTACGCCCGAAAGGACGGCTTTCAGGGTGTGGCAGCCTTTCGCCGAGAATGTTGATCTGCGGCTTTACAATGCTAATAACATACTGATCTTTTCCGCGCCTATGGAGAAGAAAAACGGAGTTTTCGAGTACGAAAAAACGGGTGATCTTGACGGTGTTTTCTACGCGTTTTCTGTAACGCGCAACGGTGAAACTGTTGAGAGCGCCGACCCGTATTCCGCCGCCGTGACGGCGGACGGCGGACGCGGACAGATCGTCGATATGCGGCGGCACGCTCCGGAGGGCTGGGAAAGCGAGCGGAATATTTCCGTGGAAAACCCGATAATTTATGAGCTTTCGGTACGCGATTTTTCTATGGATGAGAGCGCTGATTTTGCAAGCCGCGGAAAATTCCATGCATTTTGCGAGGAGAACGTCAAAAACTCTCACGGCGATATCGTGGGGCTTGACTATATAAAAAAACTCGGCATAACGCATTTGCAGCTTATGCCGATATTTGATTTCGACCTTGACGGCGGCGAGTACAATTGGGGTTATAATCCGCGCTTTTACAACGCGCCGAGTGTGCATTATTCGCGAAGCGACGGCGTCCGCGAGCTTCGGGAGCTTGTTTCGGCGGTGCATAAAAGGGGATTGGGAGTTATCATGGACGTGGTGTACAATCACGTTTTTTCGGTGGACGATTCATCGTTCGGGAGAATTTTCCCGCGTTATTATTTCCGCGGAAAATACGACTACTCCAACGGCTCGGGCTGCGGAAACGAATTTGCGAGTGAAAGAAAAATGGCGCGAAGATTCATTTTGGACAGTCTGGAATTTCTCGCGCGGGAGTACAAATTGGACGGTTTTCGTTTCGACCTGATGGGTCTGCTCGATATTGGAACGCTCCGCGAGGCAGAGCGAAGGCTGCGAAAAATTAATCCCGATTTACTGCTGTACGGCGAGGGCTGGGTGGGCGGTGCAAGTCCGTATCCCGAGAGGTTTCGTGCGGTTCTCGGCAACGCGAAAAAGCTGCAGCGCTTTGCGTTCTTCAATGACCGCTTTCGCGACGGCGTGAAGGGATCGGTGTTCAGAGATGAAGACACGGGTTACGTCAACGGAGCAGCTGACGAGTGGCATTTCGCACCGATAAAGTGGGCTCTTTCGGGTGAGTTTCCGAATGATTTCTGGACCGATGATTCGTCACAGTCGATAAACTATGTTGAATGTCACGACAATCTCACGCTGTTTGATAAGCTGAATATTTCGCTCGACGGTGCGGATCGGGAGCGTGTTGCCGGAGCCGATAAAATGGCGGCGGCGCTTGTTTTCCTGTCGCGCGGTATCCCGTTTATTCAGGCGGGGCAGGAGTTTCTGCGCACGAAAAACGGTATCGGAAACAGCTACAACTTTCCCGACAGAGTGAACTCTCTAAAATGGGATGATGTTACGGAGAACCGTGATATCGTCGAGTATTACCGCGGGCTGATCGCGTTTCGAAAGCGTTTTTTCGGCGATTTCGGCGAGTGCTTTTTCGAGGATTTGGATGGCGGTGTCATAATGAAAACAGGCTGCTTTCTGCTGATTATCAACCCGACCTCCGAGAAAATTATCGCCAATATTGACGGCGATTTTGAAATATTCGCGGATGAAAATCGTGCCGCCGACAAGCCCTTGTATACCAACAAACGGCTTTGTTGTGCGGAATTTTCGATATTACTTGCAAGGAGAATACAAATGAAACAAATGGACGAGCTGCGCGGACTGATGAGAGAGCGCGGTATTTATGCGTATATAGTGCCGACTGATGACTTCCACGGGTCGGAGTATGTCGGCGCACATTTCAAGCTGCGCGAGTATCTGAGTGGGTTCACCGGATCCGCGGGAACGCTTGTTGTAACGCTTAATGAGGCGGTGCTGTGGACGGACGGGCGGTACTTTATTCAGGCGGAGCGTGAACTGTCGGGAAGTGGAATTGAGTTAATGCGAATGGGCGAGCCGCAGACCCCTGCCATTGAATGCTTTCTTCTCGACAAAATGCCGGAAAATTCTTCGCTCGGATTTGACGGAAGAGTGGTTTCGGCGGCGTTTGCAATGCGGCTTGGCAAGGTTTTGCAGCCGAAAAACATCACGCTGAAAACCGATGAGGATTTGGGCGGAATGGTCTGGAAATGTCGTCCGCCGTTATCAAGGCAATACGTGTTTGAGCTGTCGGAGAGTGTTTGCGGAGTGTCACGTAATGAAAAATTAACGCTTATCCGCGAGAAGATGAAATCCGAAAATGCCGACTGCCTTGCGGTCTCGGCGCTTGACGAGATTGCTTGGGCGCTTAACCTGCGCGGCAATGACGTTGACTATAATCCCGTGTTCTTGTCGTTTATGCTGGTGTATGCGGATAAGGTGGAGTTGTTCGCCGAGCGGTCTATTTTCAGTGAAAGGATAGTTCGGAAATTGCAAAGCGACGGCGTTGAAATTCTTCCGTATGAGGAAATTTATGATGCTCTAAAGTCGCGGAGCGGAGCGGTTTATGCTGACCTTAAAGCAATAAATTACTGTATGAAAAGTTCACTTGAACACGCGAGGATCATCTCAAAGCAAAGCCCGATAGTGATGATGAAAGCGGTGAAAAATACTGCCGAGATCGCAGCCGAAAAATCCGCTCACATAAAGGACGGCGTTGCTGTAACGCGGTTTATGTACTGGCTGAAACACGCAATAGGTCACGACATAATTACCGAAATTTCCGCCGCCGAAAAGTTGGAGGAGTTCCGTGGAATGGGCGAGGGCTACCTCGGGCAGAGCTTTGATCCTATAATGGCATTCGGCGAGCATGGCGCGATAGTGCACTATTCTGCAACAGAGGAGATCAACGCGGAGCTTTTGCCGAGCGGTCTGCTGCTGTCCGATACGGGCGGTCACTATCTTGACGGAACAACGGATATTACGCGCACGTTCGTTCTCGGTGAAGTTACCGACGAGGAAAAGCGCGCGTTCACGCTGGTGCTTGCGGCACATCTGGAGCTGCTCGGCGCGGTGTTCCCGAAAGGAGTGCGCGGCTCGACGCTGGACGGCATAGCGCGGCATAGCTTATGGAGGCACGGGCTGGATTTTAATCACGGGACGGGGCACGGGGTCGGATTTCTGTTGAACGTTCACGAGGGTCCTCAGCGCATTTCGTGGCGTGCGGTCAACGACGCGCCGCTCGAGGCGGGGATGATAATCTCCGACGAGCCGGGGCTGTATTTCGAGGAAAAATTCGGTATACGTCACGAGAGTCTTTTGCTGTGCCAAGAAGCAGAGTGGCTGAACGACGGATTTCTCTGCTTTTCGCCGCTGACCTGCGTGCCGTTCGATACCAAGGGCATTGACAGGAAGCTGCTCACCGACGAGCAGATAACATATTTTAACGAGTATCAAAATTGGGTCTGCGAAACGCTCTCGCCGCTTTTGCCGAAGGAGGAAGCGGAGTGGCTTACCGAGATAACAAAGCCGATTTAAATGGGGGAACGCGTAGATAATGGAGAACAAAGTAAAATTTATCAGGCGTGGAGATATCTTGACCGACGTTAACGATAACGGCGCCTCGGAATTTGAGGTACCAAAAGGATTTGTGTCGATCGGTCACGGAGCGTTCAGGTTCTGTGATAAATTAAGGCATGTCATTCTTCCCGACACAGTGGAAAATATCTGTTACGATGCTTTTTCTTGGCATATAGATAGCATAAACCTTGAACACGTCATAAGAATAGGCAAAAAAGCGCTTGTCGGATACCGCGGAACTTCGGGCATATCTCTTGATAAGGCGGAAAGGATTGGCGCGGAAGCGTTTATGGGCTGTGCTTTTTCCGAAATAACATTTTCAGAAAATCTGATATCTATAGGAGAAGGCGCGTTCAAGGGAACGAATATAGAGCGCTTTAAGCTGCCAAGATCGCTTTCAGGATTTATCCGTATCTGCATGGCAAAAAGCTCATACAGTGCTATGATGATGTGACCGCGCCGTCGTCCGCAAACTTTATTATCGAGAATTACGACAGTATGTTTTTTCGCGGTGATGGTAAATTTTTGATATCCGCGGCTATTGACAGGGTTCGTTATCCGTATAAACTTTCGTCGAATGTAAAAACACGGTGTCTGGAAATTATTTCGGACTTTTTCCCTAAGGTATGGGAATATGTCGGGAACTCTGCGGAAAAGACGGATTTGCATTCTTGGCTGATGAACGAAAAAACAATATCGCGTGATCAATTGACAAAACACATTGATACTGCGGTAAAGATTGGAAATACAGAGCTTTCCGCGTTTTTATTGGAATACAAAAACCGATGGTATCCCAATTATGTTGACGATTTTGATTTGAATTGAAAAACGCTCCGCGGTTTTGCGGAGCGTTAGTTATTATCACGCCTTCATGCGCTTTTTGTAATCGGTCTTGATCTGCTCGAGAGCGACAGCATCCTGTTTGCGCTTTTCGCGAGCCTGATCCTGAATAGCCTGTACTTCGTCGATACCGTTTACGATAGTCTGCCACGTCTGTTGAAGGGTCTCGACCTTAATGGAGGAGTTTGCCGCCATAGCCGCTACCATCTTGGACTGATTGACGGTATTCTGCGCGTTCTTGATAAGCAGCTCGTTGGTCTTTTCGTCAAGCGCAGCGAGGGAATCTGCTTGTATCTTCTGCCTTTTCAGCATAATAGCCTGCGCGAGCGACTGCTTGAACACGGGCATCGTGATAATAAACGCGGAGTTTATCTTGCGCACAAGATTGAGGTTGGAGTATTCCATGGTCTTTAACATAGGAACGGTCTGCAAAGCGACATTCTCGGCGATCTTCAGGTCCATCACACGCTGATCGAGTATCTCGCGCATCTGCTGCAAATTCGACAGGTCCATGCGGATAGTGCCGTCGTCGGGGTTCGCTTCGACCTTTACCTTGTACTCCTCGATAAACTGGTCAAGCTCTTGTACAGCCTGCTCGCCTGCCATGATATACTTCACGAGCTGCTGATAATAGCCGAGATTAGCCTCGTACATATTGCCGAGCTTGGTGTTAGCTTGCTCGATCTCGACCTCATATTGTTTGAGCTGAACGTAGATTTTGTCGATCTCCTTGCCCATGGTATCGTACTTGTTGAGTATCTTCTCAAGCTTTTTCTTGAGATTGCCAAAAAGTCCGGGCTTGTCGTCCTGAATTTCCTTGATGTCGAACTGATCCATTATCGCGGCAAGGTTTTTCAGCATAACGCCCGTGTCGTTGATCTGCTCGATACTCATAGAGTTGAGCACCTGATCGGACGCCTGCGATATCTGATCGGCAGCCTCCGCGCCAAACTTTACGATAGTCGAGCTGTCGTTAACGTTGATAGTGGAAACGAGCTGATCTATTTCCTTGCTTGTTGCGAGCTGCTGCTTGATCTCTTCGGTCTTTACTACGATGTTAAAATTCTTAGCCTCCTCAATCTTAGCGTCAAGGATAGCGGGGGTAGCAGTAGTAGCCGCAGTGGTGACAGTAGTAGCCGTTGTGTCAATCTCGGGGCTTGACTGCTGTGCAGCAGCCGCGCCGGGTGTAAATTGTAATCCCATTATTTATTCCTTTCTTGCAGCAAATGCTGCCGTCGGGGGCAAGATGCCCTAATGTTTTCCGAACAGCTTTCCGAAAAAACCGCCGTTCTTTTCCTCGGAGGGTATCTTGAATTTCGGAACCTCCACATCATATAAAAATTGGTTCATTATATGTTCTTCAAACGCATCCGACGAGACGTAAGTTTCGAGGTTCTTGTAGCCTGTCGGCGTGTATATGAGTATATCAAAGCCTATCAGATTGCACAGTACAAGATGTATGCACTCCCATAGCAGAAACGTGTCCTCGACAGCGTCAATGTATATCAGCTTAGGGATAGTTCGCGTGAAGTCGAAACGTTGTATCATCTGTGTAAACTTTTTGGAAAGACTCATGCCATGGTTGAGTACGCTGCACATCAGCTCGTCGCCATTAAGCTTTAAAAATCCGCTCGAAACGACCTCCTGCAGCTTGTAGAACAGCAGGTCCTGAACCCTGTCGGGCAGATAGCTGAATTTATTCAGCGTGCTCGCCTTGAACTTTTCTATATCGTACTGCCCGTTGCGGTAGTATTGACGATATACGGACAAGTCCTCCACAGGCTCCTCGGGATTTTTCTCCTTAATGATAAGAGTAGTGTCGGGGGTTAGTTTCTGCCGCACGTCCTCCCAGTAGTTGCCCAGATTGCCGTCCTCAACGCCGCTTATCTTCGCAAATATATTCGGCACAGAGACCAGATTTCCAGCCGTGGTAAAGCCTGTCCTGAATCGCGCTTCCTGTTTCCATAGTATCGCGATCTCTTCGAAGGTGGTTTTCAGAGTGACGGATTGGCTGTTCGGGAACTGAAAACTACGATAAATTCCCGTATCGCCGCCGTACAGCATAGTATCCAGATCACGCTCGGCGGAATATGCCACTGTCGCGACCTTCATTTTTATTGCTTTGTTCGGATAGCTTCCGCTCTCCTTGCTCTGCGGCAGCTCGAATATCTGCATTCTTCCGCCAATGTTTTTATCGATAACGAGCGCGGAGTTCTTCTTGTTTGGCGAGATATATACGGTATCAAACCCACAGCGCGACATAAAATTCAGAAAATACATTTCTGACTGTGAAATGTCGCCATAGTAAAGTATGACGGGGATATCCTCGTACCGCACGGCGTATTTGCGCGCCTGAGTGCAGCGGTACAGCCACGTTATCAGCTTGTTGCCGTAGTTCAGCACCACCGTCTGATTGCCCGTATTCAGTTCGTTCAGCAGTTCTACAATGGTCTTCCTTGCGAGTGCTGTCCGCGTCGCGTCGCCGCTGAGCGTTATCTGCATAGCGAGTGCGTCAATCATCTCCGAGGTGCTTGTCCGAGGTACCGAGCCGAGCGCCTTGACCTCGTCCGCGTTCGGGTTTTCAAGCGGCTTCTCGATAAAGATAAGCTGCTTTTTCAGCCCCGCGAAGCTCTCCTTGAACTTAACGAGCATATTCGTGTACACGGTCTCCTCGTCAAAGCCAATCAGCGCCGCCGAATAAACGGGTATCTCGCCGTCCTCGGTATACACGCCGCCGTTTCCGATAACGCGTGACTTTCTGTCCTTGAGCACGTCCTCAAAAATGCCCGCCGCCGACGTATCGAGCCGCTTTACCAGACCGCTCACGCGTTCGCCCTCGGCGCGTATTTCGGCGAGCTTAGCCTCCCGTGAGAGGTCTATCTTCCCGAAGTCTATCTGTATCGGCGCGGTGTTACGACCACCCCTTACCGTGATCCCGTCCTTGTACGGGAACTTGTTGAAATCTGCGTCCAGCCCGTAGCTCACGACCGTGACCTTAACGCCCGCCGCCGCGAGCATATACAGAAAATACAACTCGCGAAGCGTCGCTGAGCCTATATACAGCACCGTGTTCGGTCTCGCGCCAAGATATTTTATCAGCCAACACAACACCACATAATAAGTATTCTTCTTGTTCGCTCCACACTCCGCGACTGCCCCTGCCATTATCTCGGCGAGCTTTGCGCTGTCGCACGGTATATTCACCCTATGCAAAAACATATCCAGTCCGCGCTGGATATCCTCCGCGTTCTCAAAGCTCGACGCGGTGAATTCCGCTGCCGCGGATATTTCGTCGGTAGTCGCAAGCGGCAGCTTCTCCTTAAAGAACAGCCCGTTTTTCTGCGCTGCGACAAACTGTTCGATTAAGAATCCCCGAAAACCGTCGGCGTTATCATACCCGACATATCTCGTAAACTCCAATGCCCGTTACCTCCCGATCTATTCGTCCACGACCTCGATACCGTACCGATTGCACAGCTTAGCCATACCGTCCTTATATCCAGCGCCGACAGCGGATATTTTCCACTCGCCCTTGTACAGATAAAACTCCATAGCCACGACAGTAGCCTCTGCCGCAAGCCCATCCATAACGAACGATATGCGCTCTCCGCCCGCTCTTATAGACACGTGCGGCTCCCGTACCGACGAGAAATTCTTCTGCGTATCGCCCGCATATATCGAATACGCCAGCGCAATCTTCCGAACTCTGAAATCCACCTTTGCAAGATCCACCTCGACGTGACCGTCGGTGAGGTGGTAGATGACTTCGCCGTTCTCGGAGCGCTCGTTTCCAAAGAATATCAGCCCCGAATCGCCAAGTGACTGCTCGTTCTCGCCAAGCAGGAACACATATGGGTCGATCTCGAACCCTCGCGGCTTTTCACAGGTGAAAAAGATATCAAAGCGGCTGCCTATGTACTGTGACAAGGACACACGCTGACCGCGCATCATTGCCAATGCGGGCAGCGACGTATCGGGCGTTCTCGTCATCGAGATAACGTCTGTTACAGTCGATACGCTTATCGGCTCGGACAGCTGCGCCGTATGCAAAAAATCGCGCTTGGTAGCGGTGTAAATGCGCTTCATATCCGACTTCGGAACATCCGCTTTGGGTCTGCCCATAAGGTAAATCCTGCGTGTGAATTTGGTCTTAAACAGCACCTCGGCGTACAGATATGTCTGCGCCGAAATTCCCGAAACTGTGACAGTCACCTCGTTTCGCCCCGCGTTCAATATGCTTGGAGAGAACGCAACCTCGCGGATATCGCACACTATCTCGGTCTTGTCGGGAACGTTGACGGTGAGCGCAAACGTATTCACGCTGTCCGCCTTGAATTCGCCAAGCTCGATAGTGCGCGGCACGTCAAAAAAGCCGTCCTCCGCTCCAAACCCGCGAACTCCGCCCAACACCTCGATATCCTTTGCCGCGGCAAGAACGTTTGCCATGACGGCAATATCGTTTATGCTGCCCTCGGTAAGCTCCGCGCGGATATTTTCAATGGAAACGCCGTTTGAGTTTATTTCGATAACGGGGGATTTTTTAGCCCAGATCGTAGTATTTTTACCGATAAGGCGCAGGGGCTTGCTTATTACCAGCGGACCCTCGAATTCACCCGACGGCAGCGTCACTGACGATCCCGCCGACGCGTTTGCAACGATCTGCTTTATATCCACAAGCCCCACATCCTTTCGTTTTAAAATTCCGTTGATTTATACGTTTACGCCATACGCTCTGCAAAGAGCCTCCAGACCGCCCTGATAGCCCGCTGCAACAGCGTTGAACTTCCAGTCGCCGTTGTAGCGGTAAATTTCGCAAACAACAAGCGCGGTTTCAATGGAAAATTCCTCAACGAGGTCGAAACGCAGCACCTCTTCGCCGCCAACGTCGTCAGGATTATCGATCTTGAGCACGCGTACATAGGAATTGGATACCTGACCGAAGTTCTGATGCTTCTGCTCCGCGTCAAAAATAGTTACGGTAACGGCAATCTTCTCGATCTCCGCGGGTATCTTGGAAAAGTCAATGATGATAGCCTCGTCGTCGCCCTCGCCCTCGCCCGTTCTGTTGTCGCCCGTGTGTACTACCGCGCCGTTTCTTGCCGAGAGATTGTTGTAGAAGATAAAGTCCTCGTCCTTGAGTACTTTGCCGTTCGAGCCCAACAGGAAAACACATGCGTCAAGGTCGAAGTCTTGACCGCCGTCGTAGCGGTTGGTGTCCCATCCCAAACCGATCCTTGCCATTGTTACCGACTTGTCAAGGCTTACGCGCTGACCCTTAGAAAGATTTACTGCCATAATTATTTCCTCCTTATTCAAAACGCTCGCAGTCGGGGGAGAACATTAGGATTTCCCCATCACCTGCTTGCTTAGTTTCATAGCACGGGTGACAGGATTTGAACCCGTCACTCACATACTCAGTTTTACGTCAATTCTTCGCCGAAGCGTTTACAATTGCTTTTCTTATAAGGTCTATCGGGATTATCGAAATAGCGGGGATAATCACTACCAGCCACTCCGTTGCGGTAAGTCCCCAACCCGAAAGAATTCCTCTGCCGAGATACGTCATCAGTATCTGAACCACCGCGATAATGCCGAATACCGTCAAAAAGCCCTTGTTATTGCTGAGGTTGTCGAACAGGTTCATACGGTCGGTACGCGCGTTGAACGCGTTGAACACCGCAATGAAGATGAAGAACGCGAAGTACGCTGTGTGCAGTATCGCGTGTTGCTCGGCAAAGCCAGCAGCCATGTCGTCACGCAGCCAGCCCCACTGTTCGAGGAAACTCGTGGTGCTGTTGCTCGGGAACGAGCCGAGAATGAGCATTACTAGCGATAGAGCAAATGTCCAGCCCGCGCCGACGATGATCTCCGACATCATATACTTGCTGATGATCGGCTCGTTGCGGCGCTTCGGCATTTCCTTCATAAAGCGCTCGAGAGCGGGTTCGCCGCCGAATGCCAGAGCCGCGAGGGTATCCATTACGAGGTTTACCCAGAGTATCTGAATAACGGACAGCGGATTTTCAATGCCGATAAGCGGGCAGACAAACGAAACAAGTACCGCCGCCACGTTTATTGTGAGCTGGAATACGATAAACTTGCGTATTGAATTGAAAATCGTGCGCCCATACAGGATCGCGCGGTCGATAGAGTTGAAGTTGTCGTCGAGGATAACGATATCCGAGGCCTCCTTTGCGACCTCCGTGCCGCCTCCCATTGCAAAGCCGACGTCGGCTTTCTTGAGGGCAGGGGAGTCGTTAACGCCGTCGCCCGTCATACCCGCTACGAGGTCAAGCTCCTGCGCGAGACGAACCAGACGGCTCTTGTCGGAGGGCAACGCACGCGCGATAACGCGGATATCCTTGAGCTTTTTCTTGATCTCGTCGTCGGACATCTTTGCAAGCTCGTCGGAGGTGAGCATAAGGTTGCTGTCGGAGTCAATAAGTCCCGCTTCTTTCGCAATAGCCACCGCGGTCTCTTTTCTGTCGCCCGTGATCATAACGACCTGAACGCCCGCGCCCTTGACCTCCTTGATAGCGGTAACGGATTCGGGACGAACCTCGTCGCGTATGCCCAGACAGCCCACAAGTGTCCAATTGTTGCCCGCGGGGAGCGATTCCTCGCCGAGAGCGTCCTCGGAGGTAGCGACCGCCAGAACGCGGATAGCACGGTTTGCAAGCTCGTCGATTTTCGCGTTGAGCTTAGTCATATCGAACGGCTGTTTTTTACCGTCCTTGTCGTAGTAGTGCGAGCAGCGCTGAAGTATCTTCTCGGGTGCGCCCTTGATAAGCGAGAGGTCGTATTCGCCCTCGACCTGCGTTGCGGAGTACTTGTTGGTGGAGTTGAACGGAATATTGCCGACAGCCTTTACGACTGCCTTGCACTCTGTGTTCATTGCGTAGCCGAGGATAGCGCGTTCCGTCGCGTTTCCGCCGAGCACGCGTCTGCCCTTGCCATCGCCAGAGATCATAGACAAGGTGTTCTTGTGAATGGAAAGAGACAGCAGATCGCCGAGCTTTCCGCCGATATTGTCAAAGGTCTTGTACTCGTTGACAGCACCATCAATGAAGTTGATAGCTTCAAGCTTGCCCTTGGTGATTGTACCCGTTTTGTCGGAAAACAAAATGTTCAGCGAGCCTGCGGTTTCAATACCGGCGACTTTGCGCACGAGTACATTATCCTTGAGCATTTTCCCCATATTCTGCGCAGAAACGATAGCGATCATCAGCGGCAGACCCTCGGGCACCGCCATAACGATAATGATTACCGCCAGCATAACCGCCTGGATTATCGCCTCAATAAGACCGAATATTCCTGCGTCAGCCCAGAACGCTGCGGGACCGCCCGTGTACATTACGATCGTCTTGAACAGCATAGCGACCGCTATCGCGATACCGCCGATATATCCGAATTTGGAAATACCGTTTGCAAGCTTGCCGAGCTTGACCTTCAGCGGAGTTTCGCGGTCGTCGTCCGTTTGCAACTCGCTCGCGATCTTGCCGTAGACCGACTTATCGCCTACGACCGTGACCTGCATAGTCGCGTTGCCCGAGCATACGACAGCGCCGCGGTATACCTTGTATTCGCTGTCAAAATTGGTGTTCTCGTCGGTATCCGTCCAGCCTTCGGGAATTGCACGTTTTTTAGCCTCGCGGCTCTCGCCGTTCAGCACTGATTGGTCGACCTTAATGTCGCCGTCTATGATAATTCCGTCCGCGGGGATTTTGTCGCCCGATTGGAGCAGAATTGCGTCGCCGACAACGATATCGTTGATCGGCACCTCCGAGATAACGCCGTTGCGGTAGGTCTTTACCATAATGCGCGATGCCTCTTCCTGGAGCTTCTGGAACGCATTCTCGTTGCGGTATTCGGAGAATGTCGACACTAAAGTTGCCAAACAGATAGCAATGAAAATTCCCAGCGGCTCAAACCACTCGGGTGCGCCTTCCTTGATAACGCCAACATAACCGAGCACCGAGAGCACGACATTAATAAGCAGCGCCACGATCAGTATCTTTATCATGGGGTCGCCAAGGTTGCCCTTGAGCTTATCCCCGAAACTTTCGTGAGCCTGCTCCGTCATTGAATTGTCGCCGTATTTCGTCTTGCTTTCGGCGACCTCCTTGTCTGTCAGTCCAAATTTCTTCATTTGTTGTTTCCTTTCCTTGAATTCGTTATGTCAAAGCCACATTTTGGCATAATTTCCATTACGTATCGCTGATGATCATAGTCTCGCACAGCAGTCCGTTTTCCTTGTTGCTCATACGGAACATTGCCATGTCTCTAAGTTCCACGGCGCTGCCCTTCGGCACGAGCCTGCCCGACGGAGACATCATGCCTTCAATACCGTTGTTAACGAGCAGCCACATTCCGTTGTAATACGCGATATAAGCGCGCATTGATGGGTCGGCTTTTTCATCATTGTGGACGTTCGAGAACACGTGCCAGTCGAAAAGCGGCATTTTATCGTAGACTATGACTTCGCTCTTGCCGCGGTAAACGCCCTTTTTGCCGCGCATTTCACTCTTAAAGCCGAGACGGATTATCTTCCCCGCGGCGCGCGTTTCGCAGAACGGACACACAGGAGTACGCTCGTCACGCAGTATAAACCACTTTTTCTCGCATTTCGGATTAGCGCACGGCACCAGCCTGTCCCACGCCTTTAAAAGCTCGGTCTCCCATTCCATTGCAGTGGGGCGCTCCGAGGGATTATGAAGTCCGTCGACAAACGTGCGTAAAAACAGCTTTTCCAAGCCCTTTGACAGCGACTGTATCGTCACGCTGAGATTAGGCGGTCTGTTGGATCGGTCGTCGGGATTTTCAATGAACGTCGCCCTTTCGCCGAGTGCCAGAAAATCGTCCTCCTCAGCGCTTTTGGTACTGTATATTTTCGGACCGATGAGCGGGTGACGGAAGAAAAGATATTCGTATATCAGTACGGGCAGCGCGTGAAGATCGGTCTGCACACACGGCAGCGCGCGGCGCTGATCGTTGTACTCAAGCTCCAGCGTAGCCAGTACCTCGGGCGCTATATAGCCGCGCGTTCCCACGACTTCGGGCGCATACTTATTCGGCACGACCAGCGAGTCGATATCGATAACGACCGCAGAGCCGCTTTTCGGGTCGATAAGCACGTTGTTGCAGGAAAGGTCGGAGTGTGCCAGCCCTGCTTGATGCATTCGCCGCACGGTTCTCGACAAACCTATCGCGGTTTTCAGCATAGTGCGGAAATCGCCGCGCTCGGCAGGCTCAAGATACTTGCGGTTGCGTCCCGTAAACCAGTTGGATTTCTTATCCTTGCCCTTTAAATTCAACACCGTTGACGCGCCATCGCCGAAGAAGAAGTTGCTCGGATAGGTCGGGCAGACGATACCGAATTCGGGACTTTTTACGATCGCCACAGGCCAGCAAAAGCGCTGTCTGAAATAATCCGCAGTTTTTTCAGTGTTGCCGAGAGCGCCGCCGTCCGCTTCCGAAAGCGTGGGGTTGTAGATACCCACAATGGTGCGGATACGATCCTGCAAACGCGGATTTTCGGAATCACGCGGATTGTTGAAAAACTGCACAGCGAACCGTTTATCGGGTGTGAAAAACGTGTGCTTCATACCGCCGCGCGGTGCGTTTGCGTCGTAAACATATTGAATTTGGCTGCCGTTTTCCAGTACGGCAGTAAGCACTTCGCCGCTTCTCATAGTATTACCCTTCCGCGTATTTTATGAATACAATAAAACATTTTTAAATTCGTTATTTTGGAGGTGCTTTTCGGTTTGCCTTTTAACCGTAAAAATCTTTTGCCAAATATCACGATTTCGCCTTTAAAATCTACGTGTTTTTTGAGCGTTTTCCGCAATTTTGAATATCACGTTTTATCCGTTAATAAAAGGGTTTATCTAATAAAACACTATTAAAAATCCGCAGAAAAATTCGCGTTTAAAGACATACGTGATTTCATTTTCAAAAAAAGCACTCGATATTACCTCAAAAGACGAACTGCCGCAAGTGTTCTGTCATCGAACGATCCGCGCTCATTGTAGTTGTCCAGCCACACGCGCAAACGCTCCTCTGGAGTATCGCCGATATTCATTCTAAATGCCTCAAGTGAATGACACCACAACATATCGCGCTTGTCCCAGAGAGCCGCCATGGCCGCTTCGGACTTGTCGCCGAGCAGCTGCTTGGTGTATTGCAGAGCCACGCTCTGCTGTGTGAGCGACACCGACCTGAACCGTATCGGCGCGGGGTCCTCGCCGCCCTTGCCATCGTGAGCGCCCCCCATAGGGAGTATCCCGTTCAGACAAAGGTCGAGATACAGCCGTTCCATCATAGGCAAGGCGGGGAAGTAGTCGTCCGCCACGCCGTCCGACATCAGCAGGACGGTATCGGAGTTTCCTCGTGAGATCCGCGTTTTAGCACCGATGAGCTCGGTTTTTGAGTTCTTTTCGGAGAGAAAATCTGTCTCGCCCGAAAAAGCACCGCTGTCCGCCTCGCCCATAAGTTTAAGACAGCGGGAGCTGTCGGCGGTGCTGTCAATAGCGCAGATACAGCCGTCGCCTATCTGCACGCACGCCATAAAAGTCTGCGGCTTTCCGCCTACCTCCACGGGAACTATAACTGCTGCCAGAAACGTCGTCGAGAGGTCGCCAATCACGGGCTTTCTGCCCAGCGCATCCTCGTATTTCTTGTCCTCGGAAAGCTCTTTTAGTGTCTTCTGTTGAGCCGCGAATGCCTCCCGCGCAGCTTCTTGGACAAGCGGCGCGATACGTCCGCAAGCCGCCATAAACTCCGCTGAGCTGAGGTCGGCAGCCAATCCCGATTTCAGCGCGGGTATATCCGCGAAAAGCTCTGCGGTCTTGGCTTTGAGATACGCCGCAGCGCCCTCTGCGCTGACCCGCGCGCCTATCCTCGACAGCGGCTTGGAACCGGCACCGTCACATACCACTACGATAGCACAGTCGTCGGTAACAGCAGTTTCGAAGTAATCATCGCAGTTGGTGCCCTCGTGCTTGTGCTTTTTACCGCGCACACGGGCTGCCGTAACCTCGGCGAAAGGCGTAACAGTACGTTTTTCGTGATACTCGGAGTGCATTTCCGTACCTTTGTCGATTATTTCCTTATATTGCCAGATCGAGGCTGTATGCTCCATGACTTCCATATCCGAAAGGTGTGGGGCGGGAGCGAGCGTAGCACTTTCCTGCGCTTGCTTGGCAGGCTTAGGCATATCTTTTTTCGCGCTTTGTAAATTATCCGCATTTGGTGTTTTAGGCGGCTCGACGGGCTTTTTCGCGGTTTCTGGCGCGGCAGTGCCCTGCTCTTTGAGCGACTTCTGTATTTTCAGGTACTCATCCGCGGACATTATTTTTGTTTTTTCCTTGATATCGTCGAGCGTCACCGAAAGCTGCTGCTCGGACTTCAATTCGTCGGTCTTGTCGGGCGGAGTGGGTGTTAATTCGGTTTTGTCCATTCAATTCACCTGTATACCATTACGGTACGATAACAAAGCCCTGAGGGGGCGGCGGCAGCTCGATCGGATCACCGGGCTTGGCATCAATGCTCTTGGAGCTTGCCTTAATGGAGCTGGATACCCATGCGAAGAACTGTGCCATATCGCCTGCCGTGAGGTTGTTCATCATAAGCACGTTGTTGGTAATTTTCTTCAGTGTATTCGCGTTTGCGTTAGCACCCGCGCCGCAGGCTATTATGTTGCCCGTGGAAACGTTTTTGATCGCGTCAATACCCTCGTCGAGGTTGTCTGTGGGCGCGCCGTCGGTCATAAGGAACACCAGCGGCTTCCAGTCGCCCTTTTGGGTGGCGGTGGAGGTGTGTACCTCGTTTGTGATACATTCCGCGAGCACCTTGAGAGCACCGCCGAGAGCCGTCGCGCCGCCCGCCTGTATCTGCGGCTCCTTAAACAGCATTAGCTCGGTGAGCGGGCTTATCTGCCGCGCGGAGCTGTCGAACGTGATGATAGATAGAAACGCAGTCTCAAGCGCCTGAGGGTCGCCCTTCAGTTCCGAGATGAGAGTCTTGATGCCTTGCTTCACCGCCTCGATAGGCTCGCCTGCCATAGAGCCGCTGCAGTCAAGCAGCAGGTACACAGGTAATCTTCTGATGTAATCGGACATTTCATTATCCTCCGTTAATAAGTCGGGCGCCACATACCCATAAATGTTCAAATTACATTATACCTTAATTTTCACGATCTGTCAATAGTTTTGACGAAAAATTACAGAGATTTGCACTCCTTGCTGTGAAAAAATAACAAAAAATGTCTATAATAAGCATAAGCGGCGGCATAACAATATACGCCACTTGATTTTTTTGAAAAAATATGGTAGAATAATACTATTATAAAATTTAGAAGGTGTTTTTCATTAAGATAAAAGGAATAGACGTTAAGGAAACGCTTGCCGCGCTGAAGACCAAGGAGGGCAGGCGGGAGTTTTGCAAAAAGCACAAGGAAATAATTCTGTACCTTGTTTTCGGCGTGGGGACGACGATAATTTCAATGGTCTCGTACTATCTGTGCCGCGTTATCTTTCCGAACGAGGAAAGCGTGCCTAAGTGGCTGGCGTGGATATTCAATATCACTTCGCATTTCGGTATTGAAAGCAACACGGCGCTTCCCGTTATAATTTCGTGGTTTTTGTCGGTCACGTTCGCGTTTTTGACCAACAGAACATATGTTTTCAACAGTACCGCGAACACTGCCGGAAAGTTTCTGGTTGAGGCGCTTAAATTGTACGCGTCACGAATTGCCACGCTGGTTGTGGACCTCCTTATAATGTTTTTGCTTGTAGACCTGCCGGGTATCCATAACGTTATTTACGAGTTCTGCGCGAAGGTTTTCTCGAACGTTATCGTGCTGATACTGAATTATATCCTCAGCAAGATATTTGTATTCAGAATGAAAAAGCCGAAAAAAAAGTAGTTTTCTGTTATATTTGGGAGATATAAATAATGCGAATGAGAAGGAAAAAGAACCTTGACGAGCGACTTGCCGCGTGCAGACCCGTCATGCTGTATATGCAATGCCAGAACGAACACGCAAACGATCCGCTCTCGGAGGAGTACTTCGTAAGCTCCGAAAAAATGTTCAACAACTCCAATCCGCTCTATCTGGAGATAGGCTGCGGAAAAGGCGGATTCGCGGTGGAATTCGCCAAGCGTAATCTCAATATAAACCTTATCGCGATTGAGAAAACGCCGAACGTCCTTGTCACGGGCGCGGAGGCGGAAATGGCGCTGCAACTTCCAAATCTGCGCTTCTGCATGGGGCAGGCGGAGTACCTTGATCATATGTTCCGGGAACATACCGTCGACAGATTGTTTCTGAATTTTAGTTGCCCGTTCCCGAAAAAGCAATACGCCAATCACCGTTTGACCCACGCGCGGTTTCTTGAGATATATCGCCGTGTGCTCAAGGAAGGCGCGGAAATTCATCAAAAAACCGATAATATGCACTTTTTTGAGTTTTCGATAGAGCAGTTCTCACAATGTGGATTTCCGCTGAGAAATATTTCGCTGGATTTACATAACAGCGGATTCGATGGGAATATTGTAACCGAATACGAAAAACGCTTCAGCGACCTCGGGCAGCCTATTTATCGGCTTGAGGCTATCAATCGAGGTCTTGACAATGGAAAGTGAATTCTTGGTATTTGATAATTTCCCGTTCAAACTGACAGTCATTCAGGTGCTTATGTATGAGCTTAAGCTCTTGGGCGAACCTTACAACGGATGCGATGAATATTTTGAGCGGTACAAGGCGGACTACACCACGGTTTCCGAGGAGGAATCGCTGAGACGGCTGGAGGAATATATTGAGCGCGGAACAAAATTATTCACGGAGCTGAAAATACCATGTTCCCTTGCTCCCAAAATACGCTATCTGTACACGGGCGAGGAAATGAACGTCTACGGAAACATTAACCCGCAATGGCTCGACTGGGAAAAATACGACGACGGCGCAATGTTCGCAATAACCGATATAAGCGAGCGTGAAATAAAGCAGTTCCCAAATCTGGTAGGCTTTACATTTAATATGTACATTGCCCCTTCCGAGGAGTTGCTGAGGAAATTGGAGGGCTGGGGTATTGAGATAAACCTGCAGGATTGATGTTATGATAGAATACAGAAAGTTAAAATCGGTAGAAATTAACAGAGAGTTATTTTTGGGTTTTATTCGCCGACAGGTCGTCACGGATTGTTGGCGGCGCATTGATGGCGAATGGGTAATTAAAAGTGACCCGTTTGTCGACGACTGGAGTGAGGAGGACTTTACCTTTCTGGTGAAGTGTCTGCGAAACACCGTTACAATCGGCGGAGTAGTCTACGGAGCGTTTGACGGCAGCGTGCTCAAGGGCTTCGCGTCGGTCGAGCCGCAGTTGTTCGGCGGCGAACAGAAGTATCTTGACCTTACAAGTATGCATGTTTCGCAGGATATGCGCGGCAAGGGCATAGGACGCGGATTGTTCACGATAGCTTGCGATTGGGCGCGGGAGCACGGCGCGAAAAAGTTGTACATCTCGGCGCACTCGGCTGTGGAAAGTCAGGCGTTTTACAAGGCAATGGGGTGCGTTGAGGCTGAGGTCTGCAATCAAGAGCACGTTCTTGCCGAGCCGTTTGACTGCCAGCTTGAACGAAAATTGGAGTAGGATGCGTGAAAAAGTCAAAAAAGATGAAAGTACTCCGGAAATCGTGCTGAACTTACGATTTTTGCCGCTGCTGGTTTAAGTACAATTATTTTTACCGTTATTTCTACATCCTTGATTTTTCCGATAAGCTTTTTTAGGCGCTGTCGAGGACGATTTTATTCTAAACGGATTTGAGATAAACAGACTGTCAGATATTAACAGGATCGAGATCAAGGTTGACGGCTGTATTAAGATAAATCGGAGACTCGGTCTGCTTGATGATATCGAAACTCCCGAGATAGACCCTACGTCATGGCGTACTGTTTTCGAGTCGCTTGCAAAGACTGATTTTTACATTATCATACAGAATCAGTCCACCGATAGTTATCATATCGGGAAAATCAAAGAAGTCAGAGAGAAATCCGTGGTTTTCAAGGATTTTGACGCGTTTGGTGTATGGCAGCATAAGGTAAAGATACCGTTTTCGGAGATCGCCTTGGTGCGTTTTGCGGATAGATACTCCGTAAATTGGATAAGCTATCTGTGCAGCGATAAATCAAAGCATACAGGCAAATAATAGCCTTTACCACAGGTTATAAAACAACAAAATTATACGGTAAGGAGAATTTGTTATGAAGAAGATCACAGGCACTTTCCCCAGCACGAGCGGTCTCTGTGACGTGCATTTTTACATCTACACACCCGAGAAGCCCAAGGCGCTGCTTATGCTGTCGCATGGCATGTGCGAGTATATCGAGCGCTATGAGGATTTCGCGAAGTTTCTCTGTGAAAACGATATCGCATTCGCGGGCAATGACCATATCGGTCATGGCAACTCGATACGCGACGAGGAAATGCTCGGATATTTCGGTCAGGAACACGGCTACGTGAATATGGTTCGCGATTTGCACAGAATGAAAACCATTCTTGAAAAGAAGTTCCCGAATATCCCGCACTTCCTTATGGGACACAGTATGGGCAGCTTTATGGCGAGAATTTACCTGTCGAAGTATTGCAGCGTGACCGTGCCCAATGAAAATTGCAGCGGCTGTGAATGTACCGAGGATGCGGAGCTTTGCGAGAGCTGCGGAAAATACAAGGTGCTTTCCGGCGGCGACCGCTGGAACGGCGCTATCATCATGGGCACTGCGGGCGGTATCACGGGTTCCGCGCCCCTGCGACGCGCAATGGACTTGATAGCGCACAATCACGGCGACTTATATCGTCACGAATTCGGCGCTAAGATGGTGTTCGGAATGTTCAATCTCCGCACCGCAAACCGACGGACACCAAACGATTGGCTCTCTCGCGACGACGCTAATGTAGACAAGTACTGCGCTGACCCGAAATGTAATTTCACATTCACGATTGCCGCGTTCCGCGATCTGCTGAACGCGCTGATGTGCGCGAACAGCACTCCCGTTATCGAGAACACGCCGACAGACCTGCCGCTGCTGTTCCTGAGCGGCGGAATGGATCCTATCGGCGAGTACGGAAACGGCGTCCGCAGCGCAGTCGCAAAGTATCTTTCCCACGGCTGCGACGTTAATCTCCGCATTTACAGAGAGGCTCGTCACGAGCTGATTTTCGAGCTTAACCGCGACGAGGTTATGAATGATATTCTGGAGTTTTTGGTTAAGCGTATATAATGCAAATTAGAATTTATCGCAGTAACCTTTCGGTAACAAACAATATTTAATATATCAAGGCGCTCTCCGCGCCTTTTTCTTTGCCTTCGAATAATTCCCCCAAATATTCCCATAATAAAAATACAAAATTAACTAGTGGGGGTAGTAAAAATGGCAAACCAAAACAATACACCGGGGTTTTCGGGGGAGGCGGCGGAGGCTCTCGGGAGCGCAATGACTATTGCGGGACAGATGGGTCACACATATATCGGCAGCGAGCACCTGTTATGCGCGCTCGCGAAAAACTCCGAAAGCGCGGCGGGAGTGCTTCTGGCGCGTCAGCAGATACGTTTTCGCGACCTGATATTGCAGCTGAAGGATAGAGTGGGCATAGGTCAAAGTGTGGAACTGCATGAAAAGGATTTCTCGCCGCGGCTTAAAAAACTGCTTATGAATGCGCGTTCTTATGCGGTCTCAAAGAATGATAAGTACGTTGGTACGGAGCATATACTGCTCGCGCTCCTCACCGACCGTGACTGCACCGCCTACTCCATTCTCGCCGAGCAAAGCTCTGATACCGTCTCGCGGCTTTACACAAACGTTTCCGCGCGAAATTACGACAGCCCCTGCTTTGACGATCCGCCCAAAAAACACGAACGCACCGCCAGAAAGCCCGATAATGTACGCAATGAATTTCCGATGCTGACGAAGTACGGCAGAGAGTTGACCGCCGAGGCGCGCGAGGGCAAGCTCGACCCCGTTATCGGACGTGATACCGAGACCGAGCGCATGGTGCAGATACTCCTGCGCCGCAGCAAAAACAATCCATGCCTTATCGGCGACGCGGGAGTTGGCAAGACCGCTGTCGCCGAGGGCTTTTCTCAGCGTATCGCCAACGGAACGGTGCCGCCCGAGCTTGCCGAAAAACGCGTGTTTGCTCTCGACCTTTCTGCAATGCTGGCGGGAGCAAAGTACCGCGGAGACTTTGAGGAGCGCTTGAAGGGTGTGCTTGACGAAGCGGTAGCTAACCCGAACGTAATACTGTTCATTGACGAAATTCATATGATAGTCGGTACCGGAGCGGCGGAGGGCGCTATTGATGCGGCGAGCATATTAAAGCCGCTGCTTGCCCGAGGAAAGATATGCCTTATCGGAGCGACCACTACCGATGAATACCGACGTTTTATTGAGAAAGACAGCGCGTTGGAGCGCCGTTTTCAGCCTATCTGCGTTGAACAGCCCGACGAGACTGCCGCGGTCAATATTCTTACGGGACTGCGCCCACGTCTCGAGGAGCACCACCGCGCGGTCATCACGGATGAGGCAATAAAGGCAGCGGTAAAGCTGTCCGAGCGGTATCTTAACGACAGGCGGCTCCCCGATAAGGCGATAGACCTTATCGACGAAGCCGCCGCGAGAGCGCGTACCGAACGCCTTTCCGTCAAGCAGAAGCTTTTCGGCAGCGTGTCCAAGCGCGAGCGCGTTATCGTGGGCGCGGAGGACGTAGCCAAGGCGGTTTCGGCAATAACAGGTATACCCGCCGCTCGGCTTTCCGAGAATGAAAGCGAACGCCTGTCCAATCTTGAGAGCCTGCTCAGACGGCGCGTTATCGGACAGGAAAAGGCGGTATCGCTCGTTGCGAACGCCGTCCGCCGCGGCCGCGCGGGACTTAAAGACCCCGAGCGCCCTATCGGCTCGTTCCTGTTCCTCGGACAGACGGGCGTCGGTAAGACCGAGCTTTCCAGAGCGCTCGCGGAGGGCGTTTTCGGCGACGCGCGGCGGCTCATACGGTTCGATATGTCCGAGTTTATGGAGCGCCATTCGGTCAGCAAGCTGATAGGCTCTCCTCCCGGATATGTAGGATATGGCGAGGAGGGCAGATTGATAAAGGAAGTGCGCTCACGACCGTACTCGGTAGTACTGTTCGACGAGGTGGAAAAGGCTCACGGCGACGTGCTTAGCATACTCCTGCAAATTCTTGAGGACGGAAAGCTGACAGCCTCCGACGGCAAAGTTGCCGACTTCAAAAATACAATTATAATTCTTACGGGCAATATCGGCGCGGAGGAGCTTAAACGCAATCACCTCGGTTTCGGAGGCGAAAAGGGCGGCAGCGCGGACGTGCTCGGAGCGCTGAACCGACAGTTCCGCCCCGAGCTTATAAACCGTATAGATAATGTGATCGTATTCGAGCGTCTGACCGCCGAAAACATGGAGGAGATATGCGCTAAAATGCTGGAAAGCGTATCGCAGAGAGCGCGTTCCCGAGGCATAGAACTGACGTTCGACGAGAGTGTGGCAAAGCGCCTGTGTGAGAGCGTCAGCGAGGACGGAATGGGCGCGCGCCCGCTCCGCCGCAGGATCACCGCCGATATCGAGGATATGCTGTCAAGGCGCATGATATCGGGAGAGCTGCCGCAGAATTGTCGCGCAGAGGTCTGCCGTGTAAACTCGGCGTTTGAGGTAAGAGTGTTAGTCGACAATTGACAGATCGCAGTTGTCGAGCATACTCTCGGCGAACACCGCGTAGCCGCGCGTCGGGTCGCTCACAAGGACGTGCGTTACCGCGCCGACCAGCATACCGTTCTGCAATATCGGACTGCCGCTCATTCCGCGGACTATGCCGCCCGTCTTTTCGAGCAGTTCATTATCGGTTATCCTGATGACCATTCCCTTTGAACCGTTAAGGTCGAGCAGGTTGATGCGCTCTATTTCAATGGTATACTCGCATGGAGAGCCGCCGTCTATGGTGGCTAGGATAGTCGCATCGCCCGTATTGACTTCCTGACGGAACGCCACGGGTATAGTCTCTCCCTCAACGGGAGCGGAGAGTCTGCCGAAAACGCCCGCGGAGGTGTTGCCCGAAAGCTCGCCGATATCGGAATTTGGTAATATAGTGCCGCACAGTTCGCCCGCGCTACCCTCCTTGCCCTTTACAACATCGTAAATTTCCGCCGTGGTGATCTCTCCCGATCTGAGCGGAACTGCACCGCCCGTAGTCACGTCGTTTACCGCGTGACCAAGACCTCCGAAGGTCATTGATTCGGGCTCAAGGAATGTCAGCGTGCCGATACCAGCGGCGCTGTCGCGTACCCACGCGCCTATTTTAAGTGTGCTGCCGCTTTTCTCGGGAACAAGCTTTACGGAGATATCTCCGCCGTTTCTGCGTAATATTATATCGGTATACTCGGCTGAGAGCTGAACCGCCTCGCTTATTTCGGAGTTTGTGAATACTTCTTGCCCGTTCACGGAGACTATCACGTCACCAGGTCTGATGCCCGACTTGTCGGCGGGCGATTTCTCAGCTACTTCTATCACCATAACACCGTCTGATTTGACTTTTATGCCGAACGGAGTGCCGCAGGGAATGACCGAGCGGCGCGGCTTTTCGGAGACTTCGGTTGTCTTTATCCGAAGCTCGCCCAGATAATAGGAGACACCCTCTGCGGTCTGCCGGAGAACCACAGGGGAGAAACCTCCTCCCGAAAAGCCCGCGCTCTTATCAACGTTTATATCACAGGGAAGGGCGGCGTAGAAATAGCCGAAAACCGCAATAAAAAGCGCTGTCAGCGCCGCCGCAGTTCCCGAAAATATCTTGAATTGTTTTCGTATCATCTTATGTTGACTGCCTTTCGTTTGTAGTTGGACCGCGCGGAAATATCTCGCCGCGGAAGGTCACGGGTGTATTTTTTGCAGAATTGCCGTCCGATATAAAAGGAAATATCGGACTTATATTTTAAGTTTTGCCGCCAATATTCGGCTATATCAACGCAAAATAACCGCTTTGAGGATTTGCGGAAATAAACCCCTTGACATTTTCCCGAAAAAGCGGTATAATAATAGATATGTATTTTCACGAAAATGGAAAAGCAAATGCTAAGATATTGGAATTTTGAGACTGTGTCTCTTTAATTATAAAAAATTGTCGTCAAAAAAAGTATGTCAACATTATTTTAAACCCGAAACACGAACGTTATGAGTTTTGGGTATTGTAAAATGCTGCCAAAAATACATAAGCATTTTACATAGGTACATGGAAATTGCGCAAGATCTTGAACTAAAAGGCGATCTATTCTGTTTTTTGCCGAATAATTCTTTACCAATGCCGCAATTGGATTTAACTCGTTTTGGCGCAAAATATAAATCATTTAGGGTAACTATGCGAAATTTGGGGAGATTTTTGTGAATTTTGCATAAAGAGAAAGGAACATTTATGGGATTATTGTCGAATAACAAATTATTGACGGAAACGGAGAACATCGCGAAAAAACAAAGCAGATCGTGCGCAAAATCCGTGACGGCTCCCGTTTCGCAGACGGCGCCTAAGAAGACATATCGAAGCGCATCGGCTTCCTCTGCCGCGCCCGCTAGAAAATACAGACAGCCGGGAACGCCTGTGTTGACTAACAACAGAGCCCCCGCCATATCGAAAGCTCCTGTGCTGGGACGCGCAAATCCACACCCGCGTTCCGCGGAGAAAAAACCGCGTGAGAGCAGGAGCACGCCCGTGAGGTTTATGGCGCTCGGGGGCTTAAACGAAATAGGAAAGAATTTGTATGTGTACGAGTGCTCGAACGATATGTTTATCGTGGACTGCGGTCTGGCGTTTCCCGACGAGGAAATGCTCGGCGTTGATCTGGTTGTTCCCGATTTTACGTATCTTGAAAAGAACAAAGAGCACTTCCGCGGCATCGTTATCACGCACGGTCATGAGGATCATATCGGTGCGCTGCCGTATCTGCTCAAGAAGATAAACGTGCCGATCTACGGCACGCGGCTCACTCTCGGTCTTGTAGAGGGCAAGCTCAAGGAGCACGGATTGCTGTCGCAGGCATCGCTAAACGTCGTAGAGCCGCGTCAGAACGTGCGTATGGGCTGTATGTCGGTTGAGTTTATACGGGTCAACCACTCAATACCCGACAGCTGCGCGCTCGCTATACACACTCCCGCGGGAGTTATCGTGCATACGGGCGACTTCAAGGTCGACTATACGCCGATAGAGGGAGGCATTATCGATCTTGCGCGGTTCGGAGAGCTTGGCAACCGCGGCGTGCTCGCACTGATGAGCGAGAGCACGAACGTGGAGCGTCCCGGCTACACGAAATCCGAGCGCTCGGTCGGCGAGAGCTTTAAGGGCTTATTCGCGAGAGCCGAGGGAAAGCGCATTATAATCGCGACATTTTCTAGTAATATACACAGAATTCAACAGATTATCGACGAGGCGGTAAAGCACGGACGGCACGTTGCCGTTTCGGGCAGGAGTATGACTAACGTTATCTCCAAGGCGGTCGAGCTGAATTATATCAAGGTACCCGACGGCACTATGATCGATATCGAGGACGTAAACAGATACGATCCGTCGGAGCTTGTCATCGCGACTACCGGCTCTCAGGGCGAGCCGCTGTCGGCGCTGTCGAGAATGTCGAGCGGCGACCACAGACAGGTGACTATAACGCCGAACGATTTCATAATCATCTCGGCTAACCCTATTCCGGGCAATGAAAAGCTGGTGACCAAAGTAATCAACGAGCTTATGAAGCAGGGCGCGGAGGTCATCTACGAGAGTATGTACGAGGTACACGTTTCGGGTCACGCGTGCCAGGAGGAGCTGAAGATGATGATCTCGCTCACCAAGCCGAAGTTCTTCGTGCCTATTCACGGCGAGTACAAGCACATGAAGAAGCACGTCCAGCTTGCTATGGGCATGGGTATTCCCGAGGAAAACGCATTTATAGCCGATCTCGGTGACGTTCTGGAGACAGACGGTGTTGAGATGAAGCTCACCGGCACCGTGCCCAGCGGTAAGGTCATGGTAGACGGCTTTGGAGTCGGCGACGTCGGCAGCGTGGTGCTGCGAGACAGAAAGCACCTTGCCGAGGACGGCGTAATGATAATCGTAGCGACGATGAACCGCGAGACGGGAAGAGTGGTCGCGGGTCCCGATATAGTGTCGAGAGGATTTGTATACGTCCGCGAGAGCGAGGCGCTGCTTGATGAGGCAAAACAGCTTATGGCTCAGGTAATGGAGAATTTACAGGAGCGCAACGTCCGCGAATGGGGCAATATCAAATCGGCGATGCGCGACGCGCTTTCGGAGTTTATTTACAAGGAGACCAAGCGCAGCCCAATGATACTGCCGATCATTATGGAGATATAATTATAACGCCATGAAGAATTTTTACAAGAGCAATGTCCTGTTGGCGGCTGTCGGCACACTGATAATAGTGCTGATAATTATCGACGTATATGTTTTTCGACATGAGCCGCTGATGTTCTGGGTATCGCTGCCGATACTGCTGTGCGTTTCGGGACTGGCTCTCGGAAAGCTTTTGCAGATACGGCAGAGCGAGTACTGGTATTTTGAGCAGCTATCGGAGGAGATACGCAGTACGGATTCGATGTCGCTGGTAGCCTTTCCGCTGCCGATATGCGTTGTCGACGAGGAGCGAAGCGTTATCTGGAGTAATGATTGCTTTAACGAAATGTTTTTCACTCCGAGCGAGGACGAAAGCTCGATAAATAAGGTAACGGATGTGCCGCTGGAGCTTTTCGGCTCGGACGGCAGGGAGATAGGCTACGAGGAAAACCACTTCCGTGTGTACTCGGTGGCGCACGATTTCATAGTTGACAGCAGGGTCGCGGGAAAGCCTGTTATCTTCGGTAACGATGACAGCAGCGACGCGGTAAAGGAAAGGATCACGATGCTGATCTTCCGCGATATCACCGATCTAAGAAGACTCCAGATAACTCACGAGATGTCAAAGCCCGTAGTTATGATCGTAATGGTCGACAATTACGAGGAATTACTGTCGGGAGCAAAGGAGAGCGAACGCGCATACGTCACGATACAGGTTGACAGGCTGATAGAGGAGTACTTTGCCGAGAAAAGGGCAGTGCTGAAAAAGATGACGGGCGACAAATTCCTGATAGTACTCGAGCAGCAGTATCTCGATCAGATGATAAAGGACAATATGGCGCTTATAAACAAGGCGCATGAGATAATAGTACGTGACAGGGCGGTCGTTACACTGTCGATAGGCGTGGGCGCGACAGCTTCGTCGCTTGCCGAGGGAGAGCGTTTCGCGAGCGAGATGCTCGACAAGGCGCTTGAGCGCGGCGGTGATCAGGCGCTTGTGAAAACATCCAACGGCTTTAACGCGTTCGGTGCGATATCTCCAGGCAAGGAGCGTACGGGAAAGGTAAAGATACGCCTTGCGGCAGAGGAGATAAAGAGCCTTATAAGCACCGCGGATACTGTGTACATAATGGGACACAGCTTCAGCGATTTCGACAGCGCGGGGTCGGCGATAGGTCTCACTTGTGCAATACGGCGGTTGGGAATTCCCGCGTATACGGTGGCGAGGTTCAGAGACAGTTCGCGGACAAACGCAAAGGCGCTGTTCGACAGGTTTGTTGATTATGATACGCCCGTAGCTATCGAGCCCGAGGAGGCAAGGCAGTGGATAACCCCGAAATCGGTGCTTATAATCGTCGATACGCATATTACCAAGAAACTTGAGGACGCGGAGCTGTTTGAGCTTGCGCAGAAGAACCGCGTGGTCATCATAGACCACCACAGATTGAGCGCGGGAGCTATTACGGAGTTTGCGGTAAGATGTCATGAGAGCAACGCGTCGTCGGCATCGGAGCTGGTGACGGAGCTTATACAGTATTTCAGCAGCGATGTGCTGATAAAGCCGCTTGAGGCGGAGGCGCTGCTGGCGGGTATTGCATTGGATACAAAGGATTTCGTGATGAGGTCGGGCGTTTCGACGTTTGAGGCGGCGGCTTATCTGAAGAAACTTGGCGCGGACACTATCGCGGTGAAGAAGCTGTTCGATACGACTATTGAGAATAAGACTCGCAAATCGCAGATCATCTCCTCGGCGAAGATATACAGGGCGCGGTGTGCCGTAGCGGTGGTGGAGGAGAATTATGAGGGCATACGAGTGCTTTGCTCGCAGGCAGCGGACGAGATGCTGTATATACGCAACGTCGATGCGTCGTTCACGGTTTACCCGATAGAAAACGGGTGGAGCATAAGCGCACGATCGCTCGGCAAGGTGAATGTGCAGGTGATCATGGAAAGTCTCGGCAACAAGATAGACGACGGCGGCGGACATCAGTCAATGGCGGGTGCGCAACTGTACGGTATTACCGTGGAGGAAACGATAGACAGACTTCACGGAGCGATTGACGAGTATTTCACCACTGCGCCTAAGGATAAGGACTAAACGTTAAAGTAAAAGAGCGGTGCGCAAATTTTCTTTTAAATCAGGAGGCTAAAATGAAGGTTATATTGTTAGAGGACGTAAAAGGTACGGGCAAAAAGGGCGAGATCCACGAGGTAAAGGACGGATACGCAATCAACTGCTTGATAAAGAAAGGGCTGGCGCAGGAGGCTAACGCGAAAAATCTGAATTTGTTACAGGGTCAGAAGGACAGCGCTCAGCATAAAATCGATGTTGATATCGCTAACGCAAAGGATACCGCGGGCAAGCTTGAGGGCAAGAGCGTTATCGTTAAGGCAAAGGCGGGTCAGAACGGCAGATTGTTCGGTACGGTCACTTCCAAGGAGGTATCGGCTGCGATAAAGCAGTCTTTGGGTCTTGATGTGGATAAGAAGAAGATCAACATCGCGATGAAGATAGAGGGCTTCGGCGACTATTCCGCGGAGGCAAGACTGTACGCGGGAGTTACCGCGAAATTCACTGTAAGCGTAAAGGACGAGGGTTGACAAGGAGATGGCGGAATACGATCTCACAGGGATAAATCTTCCGTTCGATCCGACGGCGGAGGAGGCGGTTATCGGTGCTGTGGTCGGCACGAAGGATATGCTTGGCGAGGTTATCGAAACGCTCCGCCCCGAGCATTTTTACATTGACCGCTGCCGCGAGATATACGCGCTTATGACGCAGCTCTATATGAGCAACGAAAAAATAGATGTGCTGACGGTCGGCGATATGTGCGTAAGACACGGAGTGTTCGAGCAGGCGACCGAGGCGAGGGCGTTTCTTATGGGGGCACTGGAGCATTGCCCTAGTGTTTCATCAATAGCGAAGTACGCTGAGATCGTAACGGAGAAATATCTTCTGAGGAGCCTTATTTTCGCTTCCAAGGAGATAATTGATGCGGCAAACAATTCCGCCGACACCGCGGACGCGATAGTGGATTTTGCGGAGCAGAAGATATTCGATATCCGTTCGGGTACGCAAAGCAGCAGTCTTACGCATATCGTGGGCGTTGTGTATGACAGAGTGCGCGCATTCAGCGACTTAGTGAAGTCGTCGCGTGAGAACGGCGGACAGCCTGTTATGACGGGATTGTCGACAGGCTTTTCCGAGCTTGACAAGCGCATTTTCGGACTGAATAAGTCCGATCTGATAATCCTGGCGGCGCGTCCCGGTATGGGTAAAACATCGTTCGCGATGAATATTGCGACCAATGTGTCCAAGCGTTTCCGTGACAAACAGATATGCGTGTTCAGCCTTGAGATGAGCAAGGAGCAGATAGTGTCGAGAATGATGTGCTCCGAGGCACTGCTGCCGTCCGATGTGATGAAAACGGGGCATTCCACACCCGAACAGTTAAACAACGTAATGGTCGCTGCGGATGTGCTTCAGCATCTGGAGATATACATCGACGACACCCCGGGCTGCAATGTGACGAATATCAAGTCCAAGCTGCGTCGAATGAAGAACCTCGGTGTGGTTATAATCGACTATTTGCAGTTGATGACGAGCGTGAACAACTTTCACGGAAACCGCGTTGCCGAGATTTCGGAGATAACGCGTAATTTGAAGATAATGGCTAAGGAGCTTAACGTTCCCGTTATCGCGCTGTCGCAGCTCGCCAGAGGTCCCGAGCAGAGACCCGATAAGCGCCCGCTTCTGAGCGACCTTCGTGATTCAGGTTCTATCGAGCAGGATGCGGATATCGTAATGTTTCTGTACAGGAATTCCTATTATGATAAGACCGATCCAAATCAGAACATCTGCGAATGCCTTGTCGCGAAAAACCGTCACGGTGAGACGGGCACGGTATATCTTGGCTGGCAGGGCGAGTACACCAAGTTCACGAATGTTGAGGTCAAGTACTCTCATCAAAATCAGGATAACGGTTGAATGTAATGACTGAGTTTATTGAAAAGGTAAAACGCGCCGACGCCGATTACAAAATGTTCGGCAGAGCGGCTGTCTGCGCGGCGCTTTCGGGCGGCGCAGACAGCGTTTCGCTGCTGATAGCGCTCAAAGAGCTATCTGCGGGGTGCGGTTTCGCGCTTTCGGCGTGTCATCTCAACCACGGACTTCGCGGTGAGGAGAGCGACTGCGATCAGCGTTTCTGCGAGGAGCTGTGCTTCCGTCTGGGAGTGCCGCTTAATTCGCGTAAGACAGTGGTCTCGGAGTTTGCCGAAAAGCACGAGAGCCTTGAGGAGACGGCGCGGCGTATAAGGTATGATTTCTTCCGAGAAGCATTGAATGCGCTCGGCGGAAATGCAGTTCTCGCGACGGCTCACACAGCTAATGACAACGCGGAGACTGTGCTGATAAATATGACGCGCGGCACGGGATTGGCAGGCTTATGCGGAATACCTCCCGTGCGCGGTCTAGGTGAATTCCGCGTGGTGAGACCGCTGATATACTGCACGAGAGCGGAGGTCGAGGAGTTTCTCTCCGAGTGCGGACAGGATTTCGTCACCGACCGCACCAACCTCTCAGAGGAATACACGCGCAACAAAATACGACGCAGAGTGCTCAAGGAGATACTTGAGATCAATCCCTCGGTGCTTGAAGCGTTCGGCAGAATGACAAAGACCCTGCGTGAGGATAACGCGTTTCTTGAGGAGCTTGCGGAAAAGGCGCTCTCCGAAAATCGAACGGGTCGCGGATACAACGCATCAGAACTCGCAAAGTTGCCGTCTCCGATACGCTCACGCGCGGTGCGGAAAATTCTTTCCGAGGGCAGTGTCGAGCCGTCGGCGCTGCGGATAAACACGGCGGCGGAGCTGTTGACAAAGCGTTCGGTGCGGTACAATCCTTGCAAAGACCGTTTTTTCACGATCCGCAAGGGCGTGTGCTTTGTTGAAAAGATCGAGCAGCATTACCGTCGGTTCAATGAAAAAAGGAAGTAATTGGAAAATATCCCGAAAATTTCAGCAGAAATTCACGAAAATCAATTGCTTTTTTGTGAATTATATGATATAATGAAAAATGTCTGGGAGGATATCATAATGTGTATTCCGGAAAAAATAGAGAAAATTTTGTTAACCGAGGAGCAGCTTAAAGAAAAAGTCACGCTGCTCGGAGATGAGCTTACAAAGGAATACAGCGGTAAAAATCCGTTGTTTATCTGCGTTTTAAATGGCGCGGTCGTGTTCTTCTCCGATCTGATACGCACTGTGAAATGTCCGCTTGAGATAGAATTTTTCCGTGCATCAAGCTACATCGGAACCAATTCGAGCGGCGACGTAAACGCGGACGAAAGCGATATTCCCGATATAGAGGGTCGCGATGTGGTGATCGTCGAGGATATTATCGACACAGCGCGGACGCTCTCAAAGGTAAAGGAAATGTTTTTGCGGCATGGTCCGCGCTCGCTCAGGATCGTATGTCTGCTCGACAAGCCGTCGCGGCGCGAGGTGGAGAACTTCACTGCTGACAACAGCTGCTTTGAGATAGAGGATCTGTTTGTTGTCGGCTACGGTCTGGACTGCGATCAGCAGTTTCGCAATCTTCCGTACATAGGCGTATACAAAGCATAATTAAATATATATTTTTTTTTTCACGGGCAATAAAAAAGAAAACAAAAACGGCCCGGAACAGGAAAGGCGGTTTAAATGAAGAAAAATAAGCTCCAAGGCGTAATAATCTACTTTTTGATAGCACTTTTGCTGATATTCGGACTGGTGTCCGTGCTCAACCTCGCGGGCGGGAGAAGCTCCAACGCCGCGACGAAATACTCCGACGTTATCGCGGAATTTGACGATCTTAACGTTTCCGCGTTCGTGCTCGACCTCGGCAGCGGAAGACTTAACTACGTGCTTAAGGGCGGCAGTATTGAAAATCAACAGGATGTGAAAACGTATTCTGTTCCGAATGTCAACATTTTCATAAACGATATCAATACCGGATACAACAAGGATGGCAGGATCGCTAATTACCGTCAGCGGTACAACGAGGCTAACCCCGAGGCACCGCTGTACGAGAACTATATCCCGATTTCCGACAACACGTTTCTTACGAGTATTCTGCCGTATCTGTTGCTTGTCGGTGTGATGGTGATTTTTACGGTCATCGTGCTGCGACAGACAACGGGCGGCGGCAAAATGAACACGTTCTCCCGCGCGAACGTCCGTCAGCAAACGGGCAAGAAGGTAACGTTCGAGGACGTTGCGGGCGCGGATGAGGAAAAGCAGGAGCTTGTCGAAATCGTAGACTACCTGAAAAATCCCGCTAAGTACCGCGAGATAGGCGCGAGAGTTCCCAAGGGCGTGCTGCTCGTAGGACCTCCCGGAACTGGTAAGACGTTGCTCGCAAAGGCAGTCGCGGGCGAAGCGGGCGCTCCGTTCTTCTCGATATCCGGTTCGGACTTCGTTGAGATGTACGTCGGCGTCGGTGCTTCGAGAGTGCGCGATCTGTTTGATCAGGCGAAAAAGCACACCCCGTCCATTATCTTCATCGACGAGATAGACGCGGTCGGCAGACAGCGCGGTGCGGGTCTCGGCGGCGGTCATGACGAGCGCGAGCAGACGCTAAACCAGCTGCTTGTTGAAATGGACGGATTTACCGAAAACGAAAACATCATCGTTATGGCGGCTACCAACCGCCGCGATATCCTTGACCCTGCGCTTCTCCGTCCGGGACGCTTTGACAGACAGGTAGTCGTAAGCTATCCCGATATCAAGGGCAGAGAGGAAATACTCAAGGTGCACACCAGAAACAAGAATATCGGTCCCGATGTAGACCTCAAGACCATTGCCGCGACAACGGCCGGCTTTACGGGCGCGGATCTCGAAAACCTTGTAAACGAGGCGGCGCTGCTTGCAGCGCGTAACAACCGCAAGGCTGTCACAAAGACGGATATTGAGGAGGCTACCATCAAGGTAGTTGCGGGTCCCGAGAAGAAGAGCCGTATCGTAAGCCCTGAGGACAAGCGAATTACCGCTTATCACGAGGCAGGTCACGCGGTCACTACGCTGTTCTGCCCTACGCAGGATAAGGTTCATCAGGTGTCCATTATCCAGAGAGGTATGGCGGCGGGCTTTACGATGCATCTGCCCGAAAAGGACAACTCACACGTCACGAAAAAACGCATGGAGGAATCTATCATAGTCCTGCTTGGCGGACGTGCAGCTGAAAAGCTTATTCTCGATGACATTACAACGGGTGCTTCCAACGATATTGAGCGCGCGACCTCCGTGGCCAGAGATATGGTAACGCGCTACGGCTTTTCGGAGAAACTCGGTCCGATATTGTACGGCAGTGAGAATGACGAGGTATTCCTCGGCAGAGATTACGGTCACGGCAAGAACTATTCCGAAAACGTCGCGAGCGAGATAGATGCGGAGATACGCGAGTTTATCGAAACGGGCTATGAAAAGGCAAAGGATATCCTTACCGTTCATGGTGACCTGCTCGAACTTTGCGCACAGTATCTGATAAAGCACGAGAAGCTTGACGGTCCCGTATTCTACAAGCTTATGAACGGCGAGATCGACGTTGACGGCAACCCAACAAAGCTTGTTGAGGAAAAGACCGAGACGCTGACCGATGGAAAGCCGGAGGAAAACGGCGAAGATCAAGATCAGTCACAAGACTAAAATAAATAATTCCGTCCTGCCGAAAGCGGGACGGAATTTTGCGGAGAGGGAAAAATGGCATTAGAGTATATCGACAAGGCTCCCACACTGGAGGAGTATATGGAAATGCGCCGCGCCGTTAAGTTTACGGTGCTGTCCGAAAGAATAGCGAGCAACGCGCTCAACAACGCGTTCCACATCACGACCGTGCGCGACAACGGCAGAGCGGTCGGCATGATTCGCGTGCTGTCCGACGGCAGCTACGCGAATTACATAACCGACGTAATGGTCATACCCGAGTATCAGCACCAAGGCATAGGCACGGAGATGATGCGCCGTACAATGGCGTTTATGCAGAGCACGCTTGAACCGGGGGATACGATAGCGCTTTATCTTATGTCTGCTATCGGCAGGGAGGACTTCTATAAGCAGTTCGGATTCAGAGAGCGCCCCAACGAGGCTTTGGGCGCGGGGATGAGCCAGTGGATACACGGATAAAGAGCGTGGATAAAAACACCATTGACAAAATGTTGATAATATGTTATTATATAGATATAAGTGGGGTCAGACCCAGAGAGAAATGTTTTTGTGAGGTTAATTATGGAAAGATTTTGTGACAAATGCGGAACGCTTGTACAGGGCGAGGGCTAGTTCTGTCCGTCTTGCGGCGCGCCGCTGGAAAGCGCGGTCGACCTTAGCAAGCCTGCGGCTCCGGCAACGGAGCCTATGCAGTCTGCACCGACGGTCAATACTTACACAAGCCCGAATGCGGCGCAGATGCCCGCCTATCCGCAAAGCTACAACAACGGCGGAATGATTGAGCGTACCGAGGATATGTCCGTCGGACAGTGGGCGCTCACGATATTCCTGTCAAGTCTCGGCTTGATCGGCATTATCCTGCTGTTCGTATGGGCGTTCAGCGGCGACACGCCTCAGCCGAAGAAGAACTACGCACGCGGAATGCTTATTATTCAGGCGGTTATGCTCGGCATTGTGATCTTGTTCTACATAGGAGCGATCGTATGTACGTTCTCTTGCATAGGTATGGACGAGTTTGACAGAGTTTTCGGCTGTATTCGTCAAAGCATATTCGGATAAAAAATCAGACTGCCGGGCACATTTGTACTGTTCGGCAGTTATTTTATAGGTGAATATATGAGCAAGATATTATCCAAAATACCAAGAATACTTATAGCTGCGGCGGCGCTTGCAATGCTGATCTGGGTTAACCTGAACTTTGTTACGGCGGGTACTTATATCGGCTCGGCGTTATTTGGCGCGATATTCCTCGCAGCATTGCTTTGGAATCCTCTTTGCGGGTTGATAAAGCGCGTTTGGAGCAAAATCATCGGCAAAATATTTCTTATCGTTATCGGCGGCTTTGCCGCGGTCTGCGCGGTCATGTGTATCATTTTCTCGGTAAATATGGCGGTGCATATTGAAAAGCCGCTTGACGATCCAAAAGCGGTGATAGTGCTGGGCTGTCAGGTGCGCGGAGAGACCCCCAGTTCAATGCTCGCGTACAGGCTTATCGCGGCAGAGGAGGTTATGAACGCTCACCCCAACACGGTCTGCGTCGTTAGCGGCGGACAGGGCAGCGGCGAGGATATCTCCGAGGCGGAGGCAATGCACCGCTTTCTTGTCGACAGGGGCATTGACGAAAGCCGCATTATTAAGGAGGACAAGTCCGTCAGTACCCGCGAGAACTTCCGCTTTTCGGTGGCGCTGCTCGCCGAGCGTGGGATAACGGACGGCGTTGTTGTGGTTACAAATGACTTTCATCAGTTCCGCGCCGATATTTACGCGCGCGAGAACGGTCTGAAAACGGTCGGTCATCACTCCTCGAGAACTCCCGCGCGAAATATACTTAATTACTGGGTACGCGAGTGGGCTGCGATAATGGCGCTGCCATTCGGTATCTGACCGCAAATTGTCACTAAAAATCCGTACAATTACGCCAAAATTTGTTGAAAAAGGTGAATTATCCGCAATCTCTTGACAAAACAAGGACAATATGATAAAATAACACTTGTGAGCGGAGAGCGGCTTGCCCGCTTTACTGTGATAAATAGATAATAGAACACGAAAGGACGACAATTATTATGAAGAAAAGAATACTTTCCGTGCTTATGGGCGCGGTAATGTGCTTAGGGCTCTGCGGCTGCAGCAAGACAGAGGACACCGACTGGAACTACATCATGAACAAGGGCGAGGCTGTTATAGGTATTACATATTACGAGCCTATGAACTATCTTGATGAAAACGGCGAGCTTACCGGATTTGAGACAGAATTCACCAAGGCTGTATGTGAAAAGCTGGGCGTTACTCCGAAATTTCAGGTCATCGACTGGAAGAAAAAGGAGATTGAGCTTAAGTCCAAGACCATTGACCTTATCTGGAACGGTCTTACCGTAACGGAAGACCGCAAAGAGAATATGGCGTTCTCCACAACATACCTTAAGAACAGACAGGTCATACTGATCAAAAAGGATAATGCCGAAAAGTATACCGATACCAAGTCTATGGCAGGTGCGTCGGTCGCTTACGAGGGTGGCTCCGCGGGTGAGACCGCAGCAAGTGCCGATGAAACACTCAAGGACTGCAAGCAGGTAAGCTGCGACGCGCAGAAGGACGCAGTTTTGGAGGTCAAGGCGGGTACTGCCGATATCGGCATAGTTGACTACACACTTGCGAGAAGTTCGGTAGAGAGTGAAGATTTTGCAGACCTTATGATACTTGAGAACGTTCAGCTTATGGACGAGTATTATGCGGTAGGCGTTCGGCTTGAGGATACCGAGACCCTCGCGAAGATCAATCAGGCTATCGATGAGTTGGCAAAGGACGGCACACTGCTTGAACTTGCCAAGAAGTACGGCGTCGACGATATTTACGCACTGTAATTAAAAGGCACGGCACGGCTCTGCAAATAACCGCGCCGTGTTTTATACATAAAGGAAAAGAAAAAAATGAGCTTTCTTGAGGTTACAAAACAGCTTACAAACGGCTTTGGCGTTACGGTCGTTATTTTTCTGATAACGCTTGCCGTATCGCTTCCGCTGGGACTGATAATAACATTCGGCTCTATGTCGAAAATTCTGCCTGTAAAGTGGATAACAAAGACGTTTGTCTGGATAATCCGCGGTACTCCGCTGATGCTACAGATCATTCTGATATTTTACGGACCCGGACTGCTGTTTGATATGCCGGCGCTGCCGAGACTTACCGCCGTGCTTATCGCGTTTATAATCAACTATTCCTGCTATTTTTCGGAGATATACCGCGGCGGTATCGAGAGCATTTCCAAGGGACAGTACGAGGCGGGACAGGTTCTCGGCATGACGAAAACGCAAATATTTTTCAAGGTCGTGCTGTTTCAGGTGATTAAGCGCATTGTGCCGCCTATGGGCAACGAGATCATTACGCTTGTCAAGGATACCTCTCTGGCACGAGTTATCGCGGTAACGGAGCTTGTCAAGGCTGCCGAGGATATTGTAAGCATGAAGATGATCATCTGGCCGCTGTTCTATATCGGAGCATTCTATCTGCTATTTTCAGCACTGCTTACGTTTCTGCTCAACCTTGCCGAAAAGAAGCTGAACTATTACAGCGGTTGACGGAGGATAAAAATGTCGTTCTTAGAAGTAAAAAAAATATACAAATCCTTCGGCAAAACGGAGGTGCTTAAGGGTATCGACTTCTCTATGGAGAAGGGCGAGGTGCTTGCGATAATCGGCAGCTCGGGCAGCGGCAAGACCACGCTGCTGCGCTGCATGAACTTTCTCGAGACCCCCGATACGGGCACGATATCCGTCAACGGGAACGTGCTGTTCAGCTCGGACGAGCCGCCGTACTCCGATGCGGAGAAGCGCGAAAAGCGGCTGCATTTCGGTCTTGTGTTTCAGCAGTTCAATTTGTTCCCGCAGTATAACGTATTGAAGAACGTTTCTTTAGCGCCTGAGCTGCGGCAGCTTAAAGCCAAGAAAGTCACGAAAGCTGAGAAAAAGGAGATAATAAGGCAGATAGACGATAACTCACGCCGTCTGCTCGATACGGTGGGATTGTCCGAAAAGGTAAACAATTACCCCTGCGAGCTTTCGGGCGGTCAGCAGCAGCGCGTCGCCATCGCGCGTGCACTGGCGCTGAACCCCGATATTCTTTGCTTTGACGAGCCTACCTCGGCGCTCGATCCCGAGCTTACGGGAGAAGTCCTGCGCGTTATCCGAGAGCTGAAAACCTCCGACCGCACCATGATAGTGGTAACGCATGAGATGAACTTCGCGCGCGGAGTAGCCGATAAGGTCATCTTCATGGCGGACGGCGTTATCGAGGAATACGGTACGCCCGACGAGGTTTTCGGCACACCCAAGAGCGAAAAGACCAAGAGCTTTCTGGAGAAGTCGTTGGAGAATCCGTGATAACGATAGATTTCGACAATACAAAAATGGCGTGCAAAAATGCACGCCATAATTTATTTTATTCCGATCCTCATTCGATAACAAAAAATCACATTGTTTATCCCCGCGTCAAAGCTCTTATACACAGTTTTCTGAAAATTCAGATAATCGTTTTCAATAAGCTCGGGAGAATGCTTTAATATCGTCTGTAATCCGCCTTGACTTTGCGCCAGAGCTAAGAAGCGCTCAATACTGCATTCCTCGCGATTGTCAAAAACTATTTCTCTGCAATATTTGAAATATCCGCTTTCGATCATATTTTTCAGATGATTATTTTTATCCCATCTGTGAAAGGTTTTGCAGATATCTGTATTCTCTTCCTCAATAATTCTCACTTTATTGAATAAATTCATATAAGCGATCTCGGAGTTCGAATTGCATACGGGAGGCCAGTCGCAGTCCACGGCGGCAAATATGCCGTCCTTTCTCAAAATCCTGTCGGTCTCCGCAAGCGTATCATGAGGGTTCATCCAGTGAAACGACTGTGAGCAGAACACAACGTCCACACTGTCATCGGGCAATCCCGTGTTATCGGAATACGCTTTTACAAAGGACACGCTGCCGCCCGATTTTGCTTTGGCGATATTAAGCATATCCTCGCTTGGCTCTATGCCTATGATTTTGCCGCATTTGCCCTCCCATGCCCTTGTCGATAAGCCTGTTCCGCAGCCCATATCCACAACGGTGTCGGGAGTTTTTCCGAGGTAATCGGTTATTATTTCGATCGCGTGAGCGGGAACTGTTGGACGACTGTTTTCATATACATCCGCAAATCCAATAAACCTGTTCGCGTTTATTTCGGCGGTCTGGACGTCCGTGCTTTGGGTAGTTGCAAGCAGACGGTTAAGCGAAACACCGAACATTTTGGAGATATGCTTGAGCGTTTCTATGTTAGGCGTAGTTTCATTGTTTTCCCAGCGTGAGACTGCCTGTCTCGTGACGTAAAGAGCCTGTGCCATTTCGTCCTGCGTCATATTGTCATTCTGACGAATTTCCTTTATAATCTCGCCAATCATCTTATCACCCCATAAATATTATATCAGACTGGCAAGTTTAAGTCAAGCAACCGTTTGTTGCGATACCGCCGTGTGAGATGTTCTTTCACGAAATTAATCGAACCGCATAGAATAAGAAAGGGTAAGATCCACAGCCGTACCGTGAGGTGGCGACAGCGGCTACGCGATCGTCCGTGAATAGCCGAGCGGGCAGGAAAGCAAGGGCTTGCAGCGGCTGTTTGATATACCCAAAAGCGGGCTGTCCTTGATTGTGGACAGCCCGCGATTTTATTTGTTTTCCAATGCGTGAACGAGCTGCTTGAAGTGCCGTCCGCGTTCCTCGAAGTTGCGGTAGAAGCCGTAGCTTGCCGAGGCTGGGGAGAGGAGCACGCGTTTTCGCGCGAACTCGCTTGCCATTCGCACAGCCGCCTCCATATCCTCTGCGAACAGCAGATTGACCGCGGGATTGGTGACCAGCCTGCCTATGCGCTTTCCGCTGTCTGGCAGGAGAATTACCGTCTCGACAACGCCCTTGTTCAGGAACTCGCCGAGCACGTCATACGAAATGCCCCTGTCCATGCCGCCGAGGATAATGCAGTCCGCTCCGTCAAACGCGTTCACCGCCGCGATAGCCGCCTCGGGAACGGTGCAGATGCTGTCGTTGATGTACTGCACACCGTTTATCTCCGCGACATATTCCAGACGGTGCTCCAGACCGTTGAATTCGGGGAGCGCATCAAGACACTTCTGCAAGTCCGCGCCCGCCTTGACCGCCGCTGCAAGAGCCATGGCAATATTGTAAACGTTGTGGCGACCGCACAGACGAGTGTGGATTTTCTCCGCAGGTATCTCCTCGCCGAAAATGTGGATAGCGCCGCCGTCTGTCCACACGTCCGCCTGTTTGCCGAACGCCGATGAATAGACGTTTCCCACACAGTCCACAGGCAAAATGTCCGTGTTTGCTATCGTGATGTCGTTTTCCTGCTGAAACCGCGCTATATTACGCTTCGCTTCGGCATAAGCGTCATAATTCACGTAGTGATCGAGATGCTCGGGGAACATATTCAGCATGACCGCAATATCGGGCGAGTGCTGCACGAATTCAAGCTGATGACAGCTCATTTCGCATACCGCCGTCATACCGCCGTCAAGCTCGTCAAAGCGTTTCAAAGGCGGCACTCCGATATTGCCTATCAGCATGGTGGGCATACCGTTCGCCTCCAGAAAATGGTGGATAAGCGAGGAGACGGTGGACTTGCCTTTTGTGCCCGTCACACCGACAACGCGGCAGGGCTTCATTCTGAGAAGCAGCTCGGTCTGCGACAGTATCTTGGCCTTTGCGGCTTTGTTGAGCCTGTTCTTGACCGCCACGCCCGGTGATTGCAGGATAATGTCATACTCGGCGCATTCCTCGAGATAGTGTGCACCGCAGATCGCGGTGAGGTTCGGCATACGAAGATCGTACACATCAATGGGATTCATGTCGGCAATAGCGATTTCGGGGCAGCACCGCAGCTTGCGCAGGATATCCAGCCATACCTTGCCCTCACGGCCAAAGCCCAGTATTACGGGGCGCTTGCCCTCAAATATCGGTTTTAAAACGTCAAATTTCATTGGTTATTCTCTCCAGATACGGTAAAAATTCTTTCGGAACAAAATTGTCCTTGTCAAAGTAATTCGTCAGCGTGACGGGCGAGTAATCGGGGAATTTTTCGGCAAAGCGCCCGAGCAGCACGGGTGGATCCGGTTTTCGCTTTTCCAGCGCCATTTTCAGCGACAGCCGTACCTCGTTCTTTGTACCGACACATTCAAACGGCTTATCCTCGCCGTCCAGCATAAGTCCGTCCAGCATATCCGAAAGCTCCGCTATTTCCAACATATTACAACCAAAGATTTTTGTTAATTCGTCATCGTCCAGAAACGCCGCCAGCAGTACATATACATATAGACACTTCGCGCATTTCCCGCACCACACGTCCGTTTTCGAGCCGAGGTTGCAGCTCTGGAAAACCCTAAAGTATTGCGGATATTTCACGAACTCACGCGCTATCTGCCACTCGGACAACGGGCGCAGCAGGCTGAAGTATTCGGGAATGTTACCGAACGATATCGCGCAGTATTCTCGGAAATCGCGCTCGAATTCGGTAGACTTGCTGTACTGGTGGTTGATCTGTGCGCCCTCTACGTATGTCTCGTTGGCACTGCTCTCGTTGGACAGTACAATATATTTTTTCCCGAGAACGCACGCATGCAGCAGCGCCGAGAATGCAACGACAGCCGAAAAAGGAGTGTGTCCGTTCAGGTAGCCGCGCGAATTCAGTTCGAGGAGCGCTTTGTCGATAGTCCGCGTCGGCGCGGCGAGCTTGCCCTCGGGAAGTCCCGCCGCTTTTACGCATCCTAGCGTCGCGCCGCGCGGGTTGATGATGTACGGAGTGATGTCCTCGCCCGCCTGCTTGAGCAGCTCCAACGACACCACGCTGTCCTTGCCGCCGCCCACGGGAACAAGCGCTCCGCTCAATTCGGGTTTGCATTTCGGCGGCTCGGGCGACTCGTGAGCCTCTATCTTCATAAAGCCGTCGAAGTCTGTTGTAATGCCGTTTCGGTAGAAAAACTCGCCCACTCCGTTGAAGTACAGCTTTTTCCACCAGAGCCTCTGCCACTCGGAAAGACCACCGCATCGCACCTCGACAGTCGGACAGCAGGCACATTTCCAGTACGACACCAGCTCCGCCATACCGAGCGAGAACGCAATAAACTCCGCCTGTCCGCGGTCAAACTTATACTCGTCTAAATTGAGATTAAACCGCCATGTCGGGTGAAAATGAAACTTGTCGATCTGGAAATGAAATACAAGTTCGTTTTCATTTAACTCAAAACTGTGGTATATAAATCGGGGGTGCTTTGCGCGTAATTCATTAAATTTGTTAAATTCGCTCATTTGCTCTCCTCTTTATCGTGATATTCTGTGAATTTTTCACAAAATTATTCGCTGATAATAACGGGCGCGGCGGTGAAGTCCACGCCACAAGGTCTCGGCTCGGCGAACGCGAGCGAGTAAATATCGGTGCAGCGAGCCTCAAAGCCGGCTTGAAGAAACGCTTCGCGCGAGGTTTTCGACAGCGCCTTGAGTGACGTGTCGATAGGCACGGGGCACTTAGCCTCGGACAGTATCTCCTTGCCGCGCGAATTCATTCCGAGAACGCGCAGATACGCGGGCTTTTCGGCGGCAAATTTCTTGTCTAGATTGAGAAACGCGCACATCACCGCGCGGCGAATGCTAGACAGTGTATAGCGCTTTGCTTTCGCGAGAAAGTACAGCTCCGACAGTGACCTTGCGCCCCGGACGGCTTTGCCGAGCCTCTCGGCGAGACCTCCTATGCTGTCGTAGCAGCGCTCAAAGTCCTCGGCGCGCAGAGTGCGGAGCTTTGCCAGTATTGCACGTTCCAGTCGCGTGATATCCGCCGCGGGAGCGTCGACGGCGGGCGCGAACGTCGAAATGTCTCCACCGTTAAGTATCTTCTTTCGTATCGCCGAGGCGCTTATGAACACGTCCTCGTCGTCGCTGTCATGATCGGCTCCGAGCCGCTTTATCGTCATCGGCTTTATCGGGCTTGCGATATTGTCGAGAGCGCTCAGATACTCAATCGCGAGCGTGTTATTCGGCGAGGCGATAAGCTCCGCCACGTCCTTCGTGTAATATTCAAGCATAGCCTCATGCAAAGCCGCGGGATAGCTCTTGCCGTGCTTAATCAACTTGTCAAATTCCTTGGTGTGTGCCGTAAACTCAATAGCTCGTGACGCCTCCTTGAGCGCCTCGATATCGCCGCTCTCGCTGCCGAACGACAGCGTATCCACGCATCCAAGCGCCGAGACGATCTCCACAGCGCCCCTCGCGAACCCCTCCGCAGCCATCAGCGAATACCGCACGGGCAGTTCGATAACGAGATCGATCCCGTTTTCAAGCGCCGCCCTTGCGCGGACGTGCTTGTCGTAAATTGCAGCGTCGCCGCGCTGTGTGAAATTTCCGCTCATTACGGCGGCGATATGTGTGACCCCGGCAGCGCGGGTCTGCTCTATATGATATTTATGCCCGTTATGGAACGGGTTGTACTCGCTGATTATAGCGCCGATCTTCATACAATTCCTCCAAAAATTTCTAACGTATTATAAAAAATATATGACCCTCTTGTTATATTTTACAACAATTTTTGTGGAAAATCAAGAAAAATATTAAAAAATACTTGATTTTTTTTGTGAAAAGGTTTACAATATAAAAGGATTATTATTATACTTCAGGAGGATATAACAAAATGAAAATTCTGGTAATCAACGCAGGCAGCTCTTCGCTGAAATATCAGCTGCTGAACATGGACGATGAGAGCGTTATCGCAAAGGGCAACTGCGACCGTATCGGTATCGACGGTCACATCAAACACACAACGTTCGACGGGCGGACCGTTGACATTGACTGCACATTCCCTACCCACACAGAGGCTTTCGGGAAGCTGGTCGATGTGCTGACCAAGGGTGAGGCATCCGTGCTGAAGTCCATGGACGAGATTTCAGCAGTCGGTCACCGTATCGTACAGGGTGCGGAGATCTTCGACAAGACCACACTCGTTACCGATGAGGTTATCAAGCAGATCGACGATCTGTCCGAGCTTGCTCCCGTACATAACCACCCTCATGCTCTGGCGCTGTGGGCTTGCAAAAAGGTTATCCCTGAGACCACTCCGCAGGTTGTCGTATTCGATACCGCGTTCCACCAAACCATGCCCGAAAAGGCGTTTATGTTCGGCCTGCCTTATGAGTGCTATGAAAAGTTCCATGTAAGAAAGTACGGTTTCCACGGCACGTCTCACAGATTTGTTTCTCAGGCACTCGCAGACGCCATGGGCAAGGATATCAAGGACTTGAAGATAGTATCGTGCCACCTCGGCAACGGTTCTTCCATTACGGCAGTAGAGGGCGGCAAGTCCATTGATACGTCCATGGGCTTTACTCCGCTGGACGGCGTTATCATGGGCACACGCTGCGGCGCTATCGACGCTTCCGCGGTAACGTTTGTTGCAAATAAGTTTGGATTTACTCCTTCCGAGATGAGCGATTATATGAACAAGAAATCGGGATTTCTCGGTGTTTCGGGTATTTCCAGCGATAACCGCGACCTGACCGCTGCCGCTCACGAGGGCGACAGGCGAGCTATCCTCGCGGGCGAGATGCTGCGTTACGAGATCAAGAAGTACATCGGCTCGTATGCGGCGGTCATGAACGGTCTTGACGCAGTTCTGTTCACGGGTGGTATCGGTGAGAACTCCGACGACCTCCGGGCTGACGTTTGCCATAATATGGAATATCTCGGCATTAAGCTTGACGACAAGGCTAACGAGGGAATGCGCGGAAAGCTTGCCAAGATATCCGCTCCCGACAGCAATGTCGAGGTATGGGTGGTGCCCACCAACGAGGAGCTGCTTATCGCGCGCGATACCAAGGCGCTCGTTGAGTCAATGAAGTAATCGGATATACAAGGGAATATTTAAGCGCCGTGCGAAGCCCTTCTGCGACTTGTACGGCGCTGTTTTTGAGAGGAGATAACATGAGAAAAAATACTATTTTGGCGGCTCTGGTGTCGCTGTGCCTGCTGTTTACCGGATGTAACAATGGCAATAATTCGTCCTTGAATAACAGTACCTCGTCTGTTGCGGACAGCGTTTCGGACAATTCTTCCGGCAATCCCGACATTGTTCTCCCTCCCGTCTCCGAGGGCGGATTTAAGGTTGACGGCACTAAGCTGATCGACGCTAAAGGAAACGAATTTGTAATGCGCGGTATCAATCACGCTCATGTATGGTTTAAAGATCAGCTTGAGACCGCGCTTGACGGTATTGCCGCGACGGGTGCGAACACCGTGCGGGTCGTTCTCGCGGACGGCGATCAGTGGGAGAAAACCACTGCCGAGGATTTGGAGCGGACCATCGTCGAGTGTAACGAGAGAAAAATGATAGCGGTCGTAGAGGTTCATGACGGCTGCGGAATGGATAAGCGGAGCTATCTCGACAATGCGGTCAGTTACTGGATAGAGATGAAGGACGTTCTCACGAAGTATATCGACACGGCAATCCTTAACATCACCAACGAGTGGATAGGTGAGTGGAACGCTGAGGCATGGCGCGACGGCTATGTCGAGGCTATCCCGAAGCTCCGCGAGGCGGGGATAAAGAATACGATAATGGTCGATGCGGCGGGCTGGGGACAGTACGGCGAGAGTATTCGCAAGTACGGCAAGGATGTTTTCGATTCCGATCCCGATAAAAATACTATGTTTTCGATTCATATGTACGGCACCGCAGGAAAAAACGAGCGTACCATTACATCAAATCTTAAAGGTGTTACCGATCAAGGACTGTGCGTGGTAGTTGGCGAGTTCGGGTATAATCACAGTGACGGAGACGTTGACGAAGCTTATATCATGCAGTACTGCGTCGAGAATGATCTCGGTTATCTGGGTTGGTCGTGGAAGGGCAACGGCGGCGGTGTTGAATATCTTGACATAGCCAAGGACTGGAGCGGAAACGTGCTGTCCGATGACTGGGGAGAGATACTTGTCAATGGCGACAACGGCATAAAAAAGACCTCAAAGCTTTGTTCGATATTTGAATAATTTTCATATCGCCGTTCCAAAAGGGACGGCGATTTCGGGTTATCCGTTAAAATGACAAAAAATTCCTGTCCAAATTTGGAAAAATTAAGATAAATAATATATTGAAAGTTGGTGAAAATAGTGTTATAATTTAACTTGGTATATAGTGTTGTGAAGAACAATTTACTTTATATAACTAATGATTTTTTCGGAGGACAGTTTACAATGTTTGGAATGAACAAGGATATCGGTATTGATCTCGGTACGGCAAATACGTTGGTTTATATGAGAGGCAAGGGGATTATCATACGCGAGCCGTCGGTAGTCGCGGTGGATAAAAAAGCGGGTCAGGTGCGCTATGTCGGTCAGGAGGCTAAGGACGTTATCGGACGTACTCCGGGCTCCATCGTTGCGGTAAGACCGCTAAAGGACGGCGTTATCGCGGATTTTGACATGACGTCAATAATGCTCGCGCAGTTTATAAAAAAGGCGCTCAAGGGCAGAAGCAAAGCGAGAGTTATCATCTGTATCCCGTCGGGTGTTACCGAGGTAGAGCGCAGAGCCGTTAAGGAAGCGGCGCAGCAGGCGGGCGCAAAGCGCGTATCTATCATCGAGGAGCCTATGGCGGCGGCTATCGGTGCGGGTCTGCCAGTCGCGGAGCCTATGGGCAGCATGATCGTCGATATCGGCGGCGGTACCAGTGAGGTCGCTATAATCTCCCTCGGCGGTATCGTTGCGGCGCGTTCCGTAAGAGTCGCGGGCGATGAGTTCGAGTCCGCGATAATTAACTATATCAAGAAAAAGTACAATCTTCTCATCGGTGAGCGCACCGCCGAGAATATCAAGACGGGTATCGGTTCGGCGTTCAAGACGGATGATAACGAGCCCGTAATGGACATAAAGGGCAGAAACCTGCTGAACGGCTTGCCCGAGAACATCACGATTACCTCCGAGGAGGTTCGCGAGGCTATCTCCGAGCCTCTGTCGCACGTTATCGACGCTATCAAAACCACTCTTGAGAAGTGTCCTCCCGAGCTTGCGGCGGATATCATCGAGAACGGCATTATGCTCGCGGGCGGCGGAGCGCTGCTTCGCGGACTTGACAAGCTCATTCACGAGGAGACGGGTATGCCCGTAAAGATCGCCGAAAGACCGCTTGACTGCGTAGCGGATGGCACGGGCAAGGTTCTTGAGAATATCGACAAGCTTGAGGACGTTCTCAGCGAGGACGAGATGATCTACTGATAACTATGACCGTAAAGTATCTGAGGGGCGGGGAGTTGTCAGACGACCCGACGCTCGCCGATTTTATTCACTGCGAGCTGTCCTGCGAGGGAATGTGCGACGACCTTAAACGGCTTATCGAGCTTGGACATATGATCAGCTTTGAGTATGAGTGCAATCAATATAATGTGATGTATGACGGGATAAACGGTGTTGTAACTATTCGTGATGCTGTTCACGAGAAACACAGTATTCCCGAATATTATAAGAGAATATCTATGTCTGCAGCGGACTTTTTGGATATATTGTCAACAAAATGTGGTGAACTATGAAGGATTTTTTTCACAGCGTTAAATTCAAGATACTGATATGCATTGGCGCGCTGCTGCTGGGACTTATGACTTATGTGGCGGTGACGGTCGGAAAGGAAACGCCTCCCGAGCAGATAATCGGCACAATAACATATCCATTCGTTTCTGCCGCGAACGGCATTGCGGACGGGGTCTCGGGCTTTATTGACAAGCTGGTGAACGCTGATAAATACAAGACGGAAAACGACGAGTTGAATGCCAAGCTCAGCGAGATGTACAAGCAGACCATGGACTACGAAACGCTCCAGAAGGAAAACGAGCGTTTGCGCGAAATGCTGGAGCTTAAGCAGAAGAACGACGATTACCGGTTCTCCGAGCCATGCGACGTTATCGCGCGCAACGCCAACGATATCTACGGCGGCTTTACCGTAGGCATAGGCGAGAACAGCGGTCTTTCCGAGAACGATCCCGTGATAACCTCGGTGGGACTTGTCGGAAGGGTGACGAGAACTGCCGCAAACTATGCCCGCGTTACAACCATAATCAGCCCTGAGGTGAACGTCGGAGTGTACACTATGCGCTCTAAGACCACGGGAGTTATCGAAAACACCGTTGAGTCCGCCTCAAAGGGAATGTGCCTGATGAGCGATATACTTAAGGATGCGGATATTGAAGTCGGAGATATAATTTTTACATCGGGAAAGAGCGGTCTTTTCCCTGCGGATATAATGGTGGGAACCGTGACGGAGGTGTATGACGATCCGAACGGACTGTCCAGACACGCGCTGATACAGCCCGCCGAGGACGTGAAAGCGGTCACTATGGCGTTCGTTATTACGGACTTCAGCGGAAAGGGCATCCCTTTCGAGATCGGAGAGTGATCCGATGAAAAAAATAATGGGGAGCAAGGCGCGTTCGCGCAGAATGATGCTGCGCGGTTTTCTGCGCTGGCTGCTTTACGCTGCGGTCTTGCTTTTGTTTTACCTTTTTGAGTGCAATCCGATAATACGCGGATATTGTCCGTTGCTGATAATACCGTTGGCGACCGCAGTCGCAATGTACGAGGGAGACCTCGCGGCGGGCGTTTTCGGTACGTTTTGCGGACTTATGCTGGATATGGCGAACGGCGTTACCGTCGTGGGTTTTTCCGCGATATGGCTGCTGTGCGCGTGTCCGTTTATATCACTGCTGGCGCGGTTCTGGATAAAGGCGACGTTTATCAGCCATTTTATCGTCAACGCGGCGGTGGTTGTTATAATGGGTATGATGGATTTTCTGTTCCTGCACTGGATGTGGGAGGGCGCGGAGAGCGTGATATCGCTTACGGGAGTAGTCCTGCCGTCATACGGCGGAGCGATACTGTTTTCGGTACCGATATATTTCCTCGTCACATTTATCGTAAACAAGCTTCGGACCAAGGAGCAGCGCCGTCTCGAGGAGTCTGCGCAGAGCGCCGAGGAGGCGGAATACAAGGAAAAGGATTAAACTCGGCTGCGCCGAAGTTCTCTGCGTTTTTTTGCTGTCAAACAGGTTTGTGAAATGCCCTTATGGTATTTTCATTTTTACGTTTCGCGTGAAACCTCAAAAACCCCCGCGTTGTCACATTGTGATAATGTTTATTGGGATTTATAATTGTTTTTTTGACGGGTGATTTATAATGTCTAAAATTTCTTCTGTGGTTCGTTCTATCATTATGGCGGCGTTTGTTATCGTTATCTCGTTTCTGTGCGGGCTAAAGCTGTTGAAAATTCAGCTTGTCGACGGGGCGGGATACTTGAGTATGACAAAGGAGAGTACTGTTACCGAGCAGGATATCGAGGCTGCCAGAGGACAGATCGTCGATGCTAACGGAAAGCTGCTGAATACGAACAAGATAGTTTACAATATTAACTTTCAGTTTTTTTCACTGGAAAAGGGCACGGAGAACGAGATAATCTACCGCGTTCTGACGGTGCTCGAAAAGAATAATGAAAAGTGGAACGACTCGCTGCCGATAAGCAAGACCGAGCCGTACACGTTCGATGAGGAGCGCGAATCAGCGGTCGAAACGCTGAAATCCAGACTCAATGTAGGCAGCTACGCGACTGTCGAGAACTGTATCTATCAGCTTTACAAGCAGTACGAGATCAGCGACAAGTATGATGAGAAAATGCGCCGTGCTATTGCGGGCGTGCGCTATGAAATGCTCATTAAGGATTTTTCAAAGCTAAACTCCAAATTTGTGCTTGCGAGCGATATCGGTGAGGATACTGTGCTGGAGCTTAAGGAGCTTAGCGCACTCCTTCCGGGGGTCGATATTACCGAGAGCTGGGAGCGCGAGTACCTTGACGGGAACATCGCCGCGCATCTTAGGGGAACGGTAGGCGCTATTTCGGCGGAAAAGTATGCGGAGCTTAAGGACAGCGGCTATCTGCTTAATGACGTCATAGGGCTTGACGGTACCGAACAGGCGCTTGAAAGCGAGCTGCGCGGTCAACGCGGAGTACGCACGATAACAAGGAGCGCGGACGGGCTGAGTGTATCGGATCAGGTCACACAAGAGCCTGTGGCGGGCAAGTCGGTCATGCTGACTATCGACACGGAGTATCAGTCGCTTTTGCAGGATATGCTGAAATATCACATAGAGTATCTGAACTCGCCGTATTACACGGAGAAATACGACGCTACACTCAGAGGAAAGGGCTGCAAATCGGGTGCTGTCGTGGTGCTGGACGTTAAAACGGGCGGTCTGCTCGGCGCGGCGACCTATCCGACCTACGATATCAACGATCTACTCAAGGATTATAATGAGGTGCTGAATCGTCCCGACGGTCCGCTGTTCAACCGTGCGCTGTTCGGCGAATACCGTCCGGGTTCGACGTTCAAGACCATTACAGCGACAGCGGGCATGGCGGACGGCGTTATCACCCCCGAGGAGAAGATAAACTGTACGGGAACATATAACTACTACGCGGGTTATACGCCGTCCTGCCTTGGAATAGGACATTATGGGTATATCCCTGTTCGGGAGGCTCTTCGCATTTCCTGCAACATATTTTTCTACGAGACCGCGCGTCGGCTCGGAATTGACAGGCTCGCATACTGGGCAGGCAGGTTCGGCGTAGGAAGGGATCTCGGCTTTGAGCTTAATATGAACCTCGGGCAGATGAGCTCTATGGAACTGTTTGAAGAGAACAACTACGAGTGGTACGAGGGAAATATCATACAGGCGGGTATAGGGCAGTGCGAGACCGCGCTCACTCCTATGCATCTTGCTGTGCAGGCAATGACTATCGCGAATAAGGGCGTTCGTCTCGAACCGCATATCGTCAAGTCTGTGTACAACTACGACTTCACTGAAAAGCTGTACGACAAGCAGCCCGTAGTTGCGGATGATTTCTCCAAGGAGCCTAATATGAACAAATACATGACGGCGGTACATGACGGAATGAAGCTCGTCGCGTCAACGCAGGTCAACTTTACGATCGACGGCGCGGGTTGGGTCAGCCCTTACGATTACGTTGGCGTGGGCAAAGAAAACGTGGCGGTAAAGACGGGTACCCCCGAGGCTGCTGCTGACGTTACAAACTCCGCGCTTATTGGCTTTTATCCAGCGGATAATCCCGAGATCGCGTTTGCATTGTATCTTGAAAAGGGTGAATTCACCAAAGTCCTCGCCGCGAACGTTATACAAGCGTACGTTACGGGTAAAATTTCCACCAACTACGATGATAAGGGTCAGCCGAAAACTATTCTTTAATATTATCAAATGATACGCCCGACTGAGATTTGTATGTCTCGATTGGGCGTTACATTGTCATTGTTCGTCAAAATGCACAAAATTAGCACCGTAAAATCCAGTAATCTCACAATTTTTTGTTAATATATAAAAAAACCCTTTTCATATTGGAGTTTTTGTGCTAAAATGTATATAGAGTATTTTAAATTATAACTACATCAGCGGCGGATTTTCGGGAAACCGTTATTAAGCCGTCATAGTTGAGAGGGGAACATTATGTCACAGATAATTGCAGTTACGGCAGGTAAGGGGGGCACGGGTAAGTCTACGACCTCCGCGAATGTTGCAACGGGTCTCGCAACTCTCGGGCACAAGACGCTGCTCGTCGAGTTGGACTTCGGTCTGCGCTGTTTGGATATTATGCTGGGTATGAAGGATAAGGTAAAGCACGACATCGGCGAATATCTTGAGGGTAAAATAGACATTCTTACAGCTACCACCAAGGTTGACCGGGTGGAAAATCTGTCGCTCGTGTGCGCTACCAGAAACCCGTTTATCGATATAAATCCCGAAAAGATCATGGGAGTATGTGATGAGATGCGCGAGCATTTTGATTACATAATCGTCGATACCGCGGGTATCGGAAGCTCTGTGTTCAGCGTTATCAAGGCGGCTGATCTTATACTTATGGTAACTACGCCCGATACTGTCTGTGTGCGCGACGGTCAGATGCTGTCCGACTTCCTGTACGTCAAGAATTGTATCAATCAGCGGCTTATCATCAATAAGGTAAGCGAGAACTTTAAGAACGAGGATATACTGTACGACCTCGATGAAGTAATGGACGCTGTCGGAATACCGCTTATCGGCGTTGTTCCCGAGGACGTGAACATCAAGATCTGCGGCGCAAAGGGCGAGGCTTTGCCTCCGACATGCGGCGGCTTTAAGGCATATTCGTCTATTGCAAAGCGTATCGACGGTCAGGACGTTCCGCTTTCGATCAAGATCGACTAATAATTACATACCGCAATGGACAAGGAGGGATTTTGCAGATGAACATTGCTCTTATTGCTCACGATTCAAAAAAGGAGCTTATGGTTCAGTTTTGTATTGCCTACTGCGGCATTCTGAGCAGATACAATATTTGTGCCACGGGTACGACCGGCAAGCTTGTGTCCGAGGCTACGGGACTTCATATTCAGCGTTTTCTGAGCGGCACTCAGGGCGGAGATCAACAGCTTGCTTCCAGCATCAGCTGTAACGAGATAGATTTGCTGGTGTTTTTCCGCGATCCGCTTAATCCGCGTTCGCACGAGCCTAATGATATCAATATTCTGCGGTTATGCGACGTGCATAACATTCCCGTTGCGACCAATATTGCTACCGCGGAGGCGCTTATTCACGCGCTCGAACGCGGCGATTTGGATTGGCGCGAATATATGCGCTGATAGTTTTGGAATTTTTTGAGCCGAGAAACGTATTGTTTCTCGGCTCTTTCACTTTATATCCCCTTTTTGCATAGAATGTTTTGAAGCCAAGGTTTCGGCTGACGGCAAGGTGATAAGGCCGTATTGTCAAAAGTCGGGAGCGAGGGGTATGGTCAGAACGAAGCGAGGTGAGCGCCCCGAGCTTTTGACTTTAAAATAAGGGGGTATTAACTTGACTAAAGGCATCGATGTTTCCTCATGGCAAGAGGACATAGATTTCAAAAAGGTGAAAAAAAGCGGAATCAAATTTGTGATAATTCGTGCGGGCTTCGGTACTCGTACATCTCCAGACAAATACTTCGAGCGCAATTATAAGGGCGCGACGGACGCGGGACTTCATGTAGGCGCTTACTGGTACAGCTACGCCGAAAGCGGTGCGGGAGCGCTTGAGGAGGCGCAGGCGTGTTTAAAGGTGATCAAGGAAAAGAAGTTCGATTTCCCCGTTTTCTACGATCTGGAGGAGCAGTCGCAGTTCGTTAAGGGCATAGACTTTTGCAGCAACCTTGTACGGACGTTTTGCAACGAGCTTGAGGAGAACGACTGCTTTGCGGGACTGTACACTTCGCGCTATCCGCTCCAGCATTACATTTCCCGTGACGTCGCAAGCCGCTATGCTGTGTGGGTGGCGGAATACAATCCCACGTTCAACTACCGTGGAAATTACGGTATCTGGCAGTACTCCTCAACAGGCAGGGTGGATGGTATAAACGGAGCTGTCGATCTCGACTACTGCTATGTCGACTACCCGAAGATAATCAAGAGCGCGGGTTTGAACGGCTACGGAGAAAGTGCGCCCGCGCCGCTTAAGCCGATTGAAGAAATAGCGCTCGAGGTCATACGCGGCGATTGGGGCAACGGCGAGGAGCGCTATGAAAGGCTTACCGCGGCGGGATATGATTATTATGAGGTTCAGCGCGAGGTCGACAGGATACTGTATGGCTGACAGATGAAATTATGAGGGTAGCTTCGACAGCTGCCCCTTTTTTTGCGTAAGCGCTCATTTGACAAAGACAGGCGAATATGTTACAATATTAAAAAAATAAATCTGAAAGGACGAGAAAAATGTCAGAAATAATTGCCGTGATTGATGACGATCTGCATATAAACAATATGCTCTGTGAACTGCTTAGCCGAGAGGGTTATAAGGTCATACGCGCGTTCTCAGGTGGTGAGGCGCTGGCGGTGCTGGAGGAAACAACGCCCGATCTGATACTGCTCGACCTGATGATGCCGGGGCTTTCCGGTGAGCAGGTGCTGCCAAGGATACGCGATATCCCGGTTATCGTTATGAGCGCAAAGGTAGACGTGGGAAGCAAGGTCCAGCTGCTTATGTCGGGAGCGGCGGATTACATTACCAAGCCGTTCGATACCAAGGAGCTGCTCGCGAGGATACAGGTGCAGCTTCGCCGCAGCAGACAGATCACCGCGGATATTCTCGAATACGGGGGACTGACGCTTGACGCGGAGCTGCACGAGGCAAAATTCGGCGAAAACGCAGTAAAGCTCACCAAGACGGAGTTCGCGATACTGAAAATACTTATGCAGAACCCGAAGCAGGTCATAACGAAGTCGCAGATACTTGACAGGATAAGCGCAGATACTCCCGATTGCGTGGAAAGCTCCCTCAAGGTTCATGTGAGCAATCTTCGAAAAAAGCTCCGCGACGCGTCGGGGTTGGATTTTATCGAAGCTGTCTGGGGAATAGGCTTTAAGATGCGCGAAAATCTTAACTAAATCTTTACCCTTTTCTTAACCGATTTCTTAACCATTATATTTTACAATATATTCGGAAGCAGGGAAATGCCCCGAAGAAAGTCAAAACAGCCGCATACACAAATTTCGGATATCATTCCGCAAATGGGGCATACCTTGTTTTCAAATTCACATAAGGAGAAAATTATGGATAATATACTGACAACAAGAGACCTGAGAAAGCAGTATCACAAATTTACCGCACTTGACGGGCTTTCGATGAACGTGCCCAAGGGGGCTATCTACGGATTTGTCGGACGGAACGGCGCTGGCAAGACCACACTTATAAGACTTATCTGCGGCTTGCAGTTCGCGACCTCGGGGACGTTCACGCTATACGGCACGGAGAGCACGGGAGATATTTCAAAGGCGCGGAGGAGAATGGGCGCGGTAGTCGAAACGCCGTCGATATATCTCGATATGACTGCCGAGGACAATCTCAAGGAGCAGTACAGGGTTCTCGGAATGCCGTCGTTCAAGGGTATTCCAGAGCTGCTGAAGCTTGTGGGTCTGGAGAATACGGAACATAAAAAGGCCCGCAACTTCTCGCTCGGTATGCGGCAGCGCTTGGGTATCGCGATAGCGCTGTGCGGCGATCCCGATTTCCTGCTGCTGGACGAGCCGATCAACGGTCTCGATCCGCAGGGCATTATCGAGATACGCGAGCTAATCTTAAAGCTGAACAGAGAGCGCAGCATAACGGTATTGATCTCGAGCCATATCCTTGACGAGCTGTCAAGGCTGGCAACGCATTACGGATTTATTGACAAGGGCAGGATAGTCAAGGAGATAAGCGCGGAGCAGCTTGAAAATGAGTGCAGAAAGTGTGCGAGAGTTTCTGTGTCGGATACGAAAAAGCTCGCTACCGTATTGGACGGCGCGGGTCTGGAGTATGCGGTCATCGACGAAAAGACCGCCGACATATATGGCGAGATCAGTATTACTAAGCTTACCGAATGGCTGAAAACCGCAGGCTGTGAGCTGTTCTCGATAAACGAGCACGACGAGAGCCTGGAGGCATATTTTATCAATCTGGTCGGAGGCGGAGAGTAACATGTGGTATTCGCTGAGCATAGGCTAGGCGGAGCGGTTATCGGAGTCCTTGCATTCCGCAAAAAGGATCTGAAGTGAGGTTATAAATGGCTAGATTATTACAGGTAAATTTTGCAAGATTGTGGAAAACAAAAACATTCTGGATATGCTTGGTATTGGCGGCGGGGCTTAGCATCGCGAGCTTTTTTTCAATGTACTCAATGAGACCGATATACGCGGAAAATATAGGCAGCGCGCTGATCTCGAACGGCAGCAGTGTAGTGCTGTTGTCGTCGATATTGACAGGGCTGTACCTCGGAACGGACTATTCAAACGGAACGATACGCAATAAGCTGACAGTAGGCAGGACGCGTATCGAGATATATTTCGCGAACCTGATAACGACAGCTGCAGCGGGCGTTATATTGCTCGCGTCGACTTGGATATCCGTGGGCGCGGTCGGGCTGTGCGTAGGCGGAAAGCTCGGTATGCCTGCGGAGAAGCTTGCGCTCGACATTGCCGTGTGCATATGCGCAATGACCGCGCTGAGCGCGATTTTTACTGTGATAGGAATGCTGTTAAGCTCGAAGTCCACGATAGTTACGCTAACGATCATAGCGGCGCTCGGGATGATGATGAGCGGACGTATGATACTGTCAGCGCTTGCCGAGTCCGAGTTTGTGTCGAGTGTTTCAGTTGACGAGGACGGGAATATAGCGTTTGACGGTCAGGAGCCCAATCCGATGTATGTCAGCGGCATACAACGCGATGTAATTACGGTCGTGAACGACGTTCTCCCGAGCGGTCAGCTGGTGCAGGTGGAAATGGGGAGCGTTCACAACGAGGAGCTTATGCCGCTGTATTCGCTGGGCGTGCTGGCGGTATCGACGGTGGTCGGCGCGTTGGTGTTCCGCAAGAAAGATTTGAAGTGAGGTAAATATTATGGTAAGATTATTAAAGGCAAACTTTGCCAGATTGTGGAAAACAAAATCGTTCTGGGTGTGTCTGATATTGGCGTTCGGGCTGGGGTTGGCGAATTTCCTAATGTCGTATTCGGTTCAGCCGGAATGTACGGAAACGCTCGGCGCGCAGCTTATGTCGGGCTGCTCAAATATGGCGTTCTTTGCATCGGTATTCGCGGCGCTGTTTCTGGGTACGGATCACTCGAACGGAACTATCCGCAATAAGCTGATAGTCGGGCATAAACGGTATAATATCTATTTATCGAATTTGATAACGACAGCGGCGGGCGGTCTGCTGATAATGGCGGCGGTATGGACGGGCGTACTGATAACGGGGCTGTGCTTAGGCGGCAAAATAGGTATGCCCGCGGGAGAGCTGGCGCTTAAAATGCTTATATGTGTCGGCGCGATAATAGCAATAAGCGCGATATTTACGCTGCTGGGAACGATTTTGTCGTCGAAGTCTACGATAGTTACGATAACGCTTGTGTCCACGTTCGTGCTGTTTATCGGTGCGGCGGTTATAGAGTCGCTGCTTGCCGAGCCCGAGTATGTTCAGAACTACGAGATGGCTGTAAACGGCAGCTTCGTGCAGACCGAGCCAATGCTCAACCCTATTTACGTAAGCGGAGTTAAGCGCGATATACTTATGACGGTGAATGAGGTGCTCCCGAGCGGACAGATAATGCAGATGGAAATTGGTATCGGTCGTCACGCGGAGCTCATGCCGCTGTATTCGCTGGGAGTACTGACAGTGGTAACGGCGGTGGGCGCACTGGTGTTCCGTAAAAAGGACTTGAAATAATTGACGGATCTTTAATAAGGAGACGAAATGATACGTACTTTTAACGCAAATATATTCAGGCTGAAAAAAAGCCGCCTTTTTTGGTGGGCGATGGTATTGACGGCGTTGGCAACGGCGGGAGGCGTAATGCTGTGCTGTCTGGCGGCAGAGGGCGATTTATCGGAGTACGCGCTTGAAAGCTATGCGCTGTCGGGAGCGCCCGCGCTATCTATCGTGAATGCGGTGACGGTAATATTATTCCTCGGTACGGATAACAGCGGAAGAACGGTACGTAACAAGATAATGGTCGGCAATAAACGCGGCGGTATCTACGCCGCAAATATGCTGACGGGCGCTGTGATAGGGTGCTCGGTGACAGTCGCGTGGCTTGTCGGCGGTCTTGCGGGCGTGCCGATACTCGGTTGGTGGAAAATGCCGCTGACGGAGGTGGCGGTGTATATCGCGTCGTTAATGGCGTGCGCGGTCGCGGTGAGCGCCGCGGCGGCGTTGGTCAGTATGCTGATACAGAGCAAGTCTGGAGCGGTCGTGGTGGGACTGGTGGCGGCTATTGTACTTATGTTCTGCGCGGGCAGAGTTTATACGCAGCTCGGCGGACAAAAGGAAGTCATGACTACGGAGAATATCGACGGCGAATTGCAGTTTGAGCTTATAGAGAACCCTAATTATATTGAGGGAGTAAGGCGCGCGGCATACGAGCTGGCGCTGAACGTTAACCCGTTGGGTTCGTCGATAGCGCTGTCTAACTGCGATCTGAAAGATCCCATTGCGGGTATTGCGGGAGCGGGATTTGTAACGGTTTTCATAAGCGCTCTCGGCGCGGCGGTATTCCGCAGAAAAGATCTGAGATAGCCCAAT